>ERZ780137.1036-NODE-1036-length-18538-cov-3.750365_pt1 | contig 18538 bp, 11 predicted proteins | sample MGYA00511020_ERZ780137 | MGnify/ENA primary metagenome ERZ780137 (study PRJEB29588, sample SAMEA2157917) | human gut metagenome | biome: human gut; feature: human-associated habitat; material: faeces | place: Denmark | collected 2008/2010 ... | reverse complement strand
GCAGAGGAAGCTCCAGCAGCAGAAGAGACTCCGGCAGAATAATTCTATCGGAACACACTGATAGTGCACAAAAGATGCAAATGCATGCATGAAAAATGCATTTATAAAATAAAAATAACTTTTTTATAAAATTATATAGTATGATGTTGGAAAATTTTGTTGATTTTTGTCGCAAAATATATTATAATTCATCGTATATGAGAGAGCAGCTAGAGGGGAATTTAAAAATTGTGTAAAATGATAATAAACAAAGCTGGTTTATTATTTTTTGGTTGCGTAGATTACAATAGTAGTTGAGGCAACTTTTTTGTTTAAGGCAAATGAAATAGTAAAAAAGTCACAAATGTATCAGAAATGAGGACACAAATGAGATATATGGCAACGGCAGTTACGGATGCCGGCATCGTTAAAAAAATCAATCAGGATAGTCTCACTGTTAAAATTGCACAGACATCAGCAGGTCAGGTGTGTATGGCAGTTGTATGTGATGGTTTAGGAGGACTTTCGCTGGGTGAAGTAGCCAGTGGAAATGTTATATTGGCCTTCAATAAATGGTTCAAGGAACAATTTATGGCGCCCGGAGCAGAATGGACAGGAGAGAGTATCAGAAACAGTTGGGAAGATATTATCTATTCCATGAATCAGAAGATAAAGGAATACGGTGCAAGCCAGGGCGTAGAAATGGGAACGACTATTACGGCAGTTCTATTCTTAAAGGATAAATACTATGCCATACATGTAGGAGATTCCAGGTTATATGAGTTATCAGATGGCTGCCGGCAGATCACAGAGGATCAGACATTAATTGCAAGAGAACTGGCACAGGGAATTATCACGAAAGAACAGGCGTTGACAGACAGCCGGCGCAATGTGCTTTTACAGTGTATCGGCGTAACACAGAAACTGCTTCCTGCGTTTTACAGTGGTAATATCAATGGAGAAGCCGCTTATCTGGTCTGCTCAGATGGATTTCGCCATGTTATTACACCGGATGAGATCTATCAGTTGTGCAGACCACTGCAGAATCTTACACAAAAGGTCATGCAGGTGAATCTGACAAGTCTGGTGGAACGTGTTAAACAGCGTGGAGAGAGAGATAATATTTCGGCGGTATTGATTCAGGTAGGTAGAGAAACATGTTAGAAATAGGGTCCATAGTAGATGGCAAATACAGAATACTGAGTAAAGTCGGTCAGGGCGGTATGAGTACTGTTTACCTTGCCATCAATGAAAAAGCGAATAAGCCATGGGCGATTAAAGAAGTCCGTAAAGACGGCATTCAAAACTTTGAAGTAGTCAGACAAAGCCTGATTGTTGAAACGGATCTTTTAAAGAAGCTTAAGCATGATAATCTGCCCAGTATTATAGATATAATTGATCAGGATGATAACTTCCTTATTGTCATGGATTATATAGAAGGTATTACTTTAGATAAGGTAATAAAAGAGTATGGACCGCAGAAACAGGACGACGTTGTTAACTGGGCAATCCAGTTATGTGATGTGCTATGTTATCTGCATACCAGAAAACCTCCTATCATATATCGTGATATGAAGCCTTCAAACGTTATGCTTAAGTATGACGGAAGCGTTGTGCTGATCGATTTTGGTACAGCCCGGGAATATAAGGAAAGGGCAAGCGGCGATACAGCGTGTCTTGGGACACAGGGATACGCAGCACCGGAACAGTTTGGAGGGCAGGGTCAGACAGATGCCAGAACAGATATATATTGCCTGGGAGCTACTATGTACCATTTGCTTACAGGACATAATCCTTCCGAACCACCTTACGAAATGTATCCGATTACTTATTGGGACGCGTCTTTGTCCAGCGGATTAGAAGGAATCATTTTAAAATGTACGCAAAAAAATCCTGAAGATCGTTACCAGACAGCAGAAGAGCTTATGTATGCGCTTCAGAACTACAGAGATCTGGATGCTCCCATGATACGCAAATATAAACATCGTGTAATTTCTTTTGCTACCAGTGCTGCACTGGCGGTTTTATGTGGAGTCATGGCAGTTACGATGCATGTATCAGCCAGAGGACAGCAGAAAAGTGAATATGCTTATCTTATAGATGCTGCGCAGAAAGCCAGTAGTCAGGAAGATAAAAAAGCATATTACCTTGAAGCAATCAATACAGATAGTACGAAAGAAGATGCCTATTTAGGTCTGATAGATAATTTTATTGAAGATGGTGTTTTCACAGACGATGAGGAAAAAACATTGATCCGGCTCAATGCCAGTACACAGAAATATCTTCAGAAACTGGAAGAAACCAATAAACAGGAATATGCAGATTTATGTTTCCGTATTGGAAATGCTTACTGGTTCTACTATGAACATCAGGAAAGCAGACAATCCACAGCGGTTCCATGGTTCACTACGGCAGCTTCCTATTATGCAAATATGGAAGGAATGGAGCAGGAATATAAACGTTGTAATATTTATATTGAAATAGGCAATTTCTATAAGAAAATTATTGCTGCACAGATAGAAGGCACAGATGAAGGTATGTATGGTACATACTGGCAGAATCTGATAGAACTGAAAAAGCTTAATGATGCGGCACCAGACAGAGAATTGATAACTCTCAGGCTGTATCAGGAGATTATCACACGTTCTACAGAATATGCAAAATACCTGAAAGAAGATGGCATTACAAAAGAGGATATCATGACTGTATATAATGAAATTTCATCAGATATTGATGCGATGGAACACAGTTCCAACAGCAAGGTTGACGAAGAAATAAATAATATAAGAAACCTGATGAAACAGGCAGAACCCATGATACGGTCCAGTTATAAGGAGGAGAAACAGGAATGAGCATGACAGTTGACCAGATGATATTGCTGTCGAGACTGTTTCTCGGTGCAATGATAATTCTAACGATAGTTGCAGCAGTATTATTTTTTGTATTTGATGTAAGGAGAGCCTGGCGGATTCTTAGAGGTAAGAAATTACCACCAGTACATAAGAATAAAGCAATGGCAGAGCATGTGACACAGAAGATCAGTACAAATGATCTTCTACAGGAGGAACTTCATACACGAAGAATGCAAATGCAAACAGAAAATATTACAAAGTTGCTTCAAAAACAGGGAAATATAGATGATCAATATAAAGGACAAGATGTTACAACAGTATTAGGAGACACCCAGGATACGGTACTATTAGTCAGTCAGGATGAACAGGACAACAAGAACGATATTATGTTGGACATTACCTTTATTCATACAGAACTGGTACTTTAACATAATGTAGGAAAGGTAAGAAGGAAATGAAGAGGAGTATTAAGTTAACAGTGAAAAGAATCAGCTGTCTGGTTATGGTATGTGCACTTTTGACAAGTTCATATCCTATACAGACAGTAGCTGCAGAAACTGATGTGGAGGAAACAACTCCGATAGCACAGGCAGATGTGCAGGAGGAAGATGACAAAGAAGCTGTTCAGAATGAAGCAGAGCAACATTCGGAAGCAGAAGAAGCAAACCGGTCATCAGAGGTTTCAAAGGAAAAGGAGTCAGTTGAAGATCAGACAAAAACTTCAAAGGAAGAAGAAACAACAGAACTGACAACAGAGGAAACAGGTAGCAAAGAAGAGGCAACGACAGAAGAAGAGATAACATCCGAAGAAGAAACAACAAAGGAAGAAGAGACGACATCCGAAGAGGAAACAACAACGGAAGAAGAGACAACATCTGAGGAAGAAACAACCACAGAAGAAACAACGACAGATGCATCTCTTCAGATCAGTAATATTATTGTAAATGATATGAATCTGTCTTATGTAAGCGGAAAAGGTGGTTCCAAAGGATATTATGAGGCGGAAGTAGGTGGTTCCGTACAGGCTGCATTACAGATGAATACAGCTCCAGCAGCAGATCCGGATTCAGACACAGATGCTGATCCTAAAACGGCACCAATTTCTAAGAGTTGTACCGTAAAATTGATCATTAAGAATGCAGATGGAAAAGAAAAGACTTTAGATACTCAGACAATTACATTAAATGAAGGTGATGATGCCCAGACAATTTCCGTGTCCGGTACAGTAAAAATAACACAGAGTGGTAAATATTCTGTGCGTATTGAAGTAACAGGTGATGACCTGTCAGATACATCAAAGACAAAGGATGTAGAAGTAACAGTACCAGAAGCAATCAGCGTAAAGGAATTTACCCTGACTTCCCTTAATGTTACATCTGTTGATAAAATTATGGACAATGATGTGTGTACAGGTTATAAGATTTCTTATGCTTTAAAGACAAACATTGTATTAGACGGTATGGATGATAAGATTTCATTAAATGACAGAAAGGATGAAATCAAGTACAGTCTGGAACGGAAACAATATACGATAAATAGTAACAGAAAAAAAATTGCTGGTGGAAATTATGCTCAGGAGAGCATTATAGATAAACTGATCAACTCAAACGGTCAATCTCCTGACTGCATGATCGAAGGTGATTTTACAGTTAATACAGCAGGAGAATATCAGTTACAGGCAGTAGCAAATAAGGAAACAGTTACTTCTGAAGCAGTAACTGTTGAGAAACTGGATCAGACTGCAGTATTTGAAACACAGCAGGATGCTTTCCATTTTAATGAGGCTGTAAGATATGAACTGACAGATGGTATTTGTATTGGTAATGCCAAATACTTTGTATCTGATGAACAGGGTGCGGCGGTCAGAAACAGTAATGTAAAGATCACATATGATAAAAATGATAAATCATACAGTATTATTGTAGCAAATCTCAAGAAAGATACGACGGCAGATGTTTACTTTACTGTAATTTATGCAGGAAATAATATATATAAGGAATGGAAGCAGACCTATAAATTATCACTTACCAGAAAAAAAGCACAGATTACATATACTGCTGACAAGAATAATGATCCTTACATGTACTGTGATAAAATCACATATACAATACCAAAAGAATATAATCTTGCTGATGTGACCTGTACAGAGGTAGATAAAGATGGACAGCCAGTAAGTGAACAGCAACTTAGTATTAAAGTGAATAATTCTTCAAAGAAAAATATTACAGTAGAGAATAATAACAGTAATAATGAAGACAAATCAACAGCTTATCTTCGTTTCTATTATTCGGGTAATGATAATTATGATGCTGATGAGCAGATTGTTACTTTAAATTTTGCAAAACTGGATAATGAAGTTAAGTATACACCAAGCTGTACACAGACAAGCCATGAATATGGAGAAAAAGTAACATTCAAATATGAAACAGGCGTTGACACTAAAGATATTACATGTTATGAATCTGATGAAGATGGTAAAGAGATTGAAGATGCCAAGCATTTAAGTATTCAAAAAGACGGTAAAGATTTCATAGTAAAGGGAACGGCTCTGTCGGACAGTGAAACTCCATACTATGTTACGATAAAGTATGCAAAAAATGGTGTGTATAAAGAAGCATCTCAAACATTTGAATTTGGCGTACATAAAATAAATCTCCATGGTGACATTACAGTCAATGAAAACAAGTTATCCGTTATATTTGGCAAGAACAAAAAAATGCTGATAACGGTAACTATGGAATCAGATTTTGATAATCTGACGAAAGATGATGTTAATAAGATTGATTTTGCACTTGTTGCATCTGACGATAAAGAACAGATTCCTTTAGCAGCAACTTTAAAAAGAAGAGAACTAAAAGGAAGTAAGGCAACTTATGTATATGAAGTTGAACGGGCAAGTGCACATATGCTTGCAAGTGGAATCAAGTATACAATTACGGCAACGGCAAATTATGCAAAATTAACAGCTCCTGTATATTTTGAACCATACAGCAAAATATTTGACAGCATTGAACTGAAAAAGGAACCTTTAGGAATTAATGTACAGGATACATTAACTGTAAAATATAATCATGATAACAATAAGCTGTATTATGAGATCACTGGTGAAATAGACGAATATATGGAGGAACGTCCTGTAAGCTGCAAGATAAAGGCAGCAGATCCGACAATCATTGAAATAGATGATGATGGAAATTTCCGCACGTTAAAGGGTGGAGAAACCACTTTGACGCTGACTGCAGATGATGCCTCAGAATATGATATTTATGAGGGCTGTACTAAGACAGTAAAAGTAAAGGTTGAATCACCTGAGAATGTTGACTTTACATTAAATAATATGTCACAGGGTGAATTTGTGAAAAGTGCAACAAAGGTTGGTACTGAAAACTGGTATGGAGAAAATATCGAACTTACATTAGGTGAGAATAACTTATATGAGGAAATCGCATACAGTACAGACGGTGGTGATAGCTGGACATATGTAGAAGCCAGAAATATGGTTATTAACAATACCAGACCACAGAATTATATTTTCTATTTCTGTGACAGAGCCAAAAATATCTCAAGTCAGGATATAAAGAATGGACAGTTTACACTGAATCAGATTGCAGTGGATACTACAAATCCTTCATGGAATACTCAGTTGTCAGCAGATGAAAACGCAAGTACTCATTCAACAGAAAGCATTGACTATTTCTCAAAAGATGTTATATTGACAGGTTATACAGGGGAGAAACAGGGAAGCGATATATCCGTTGATGCAGGTTCCGGTATTAAAGAGTTAGTAGTACAGTATGGTACTTCAAGAAAAACGGAAACAATACCTGTTTCATTGGAGGACAGATATAAGGACGCATACAGTATTTTACTTGATGAAAATAAAATCTATGGAACTATATCTGTAAAAGCAATTGATTACCTTGGACATGAAAGTGAAGTTGCAGAATACGGCAAAAGAATTTGTGTGGATAAGGTAGTTCCGATTGTAGGTTATGTAAATATTGACCAGAACGATAATGAAGTACAGTATACAGGTGAATGGACAAATCAGCAGCTTCGCTATGCGATTTCTCTACTTACAGGTGAACAGACATCAGGTATTTATCAATATCAGTATGCATTTATTCAGGCAGGAAGTAACATCAGTCTGGATGATGTGCTTTGGACGGATATAAATAAAAAAGATATGAAAGTTGTGTTAGGAACCATACTTGATCGCACACAGAGTACAGAAGAAGGAACCATGCAGTATGGCGACAAAGCAAGTGAAAGTAAAGTAATTGCGGGTATTACAGAATCAGTAAGAATGAATGGTACTTTATATTTCAGAGCAGAATCTAATGCGGCACTGACAACACATACGGAAGATATCAAGAAGAACAGCAGCAGAATTAAAATCTGGCAACAGGATCTTGAGGTCGCTAACGTGGCAGCAACTGTTGCACCGGATTCTTCTACAGGCTGGTATAATAAACAGACTGGACCGGTAAGCATCAGTTTTGCATATCCTGAATATGATGCAAAGAACTGTGCACCCGCAGCAGGTATTGTATATACATTTGAAACAAAAGATGAGAATGGAAATGTAAGTACAAATAAAGGCAGTTTCTATCGCGGAATTTTAGATGAAGAATCAGGTAAGATCGTAGAGGTATCTGATTATAATGATCCGAACAGTCTGACAAGTCTGGAATCAGGAATAATTAATATTAATAGTGACAGTATCAATGAATTATCAGTATATGTAGAAGATGCAGCGGGTAACCGTTCTAACATTACTACTTATGAGATAAAGGCAGATTTCATAGCTCCTAATCAGATTACAGCAACAGCAGATGGTGCAAGTATGCCGGTTCATCTGGATGCTTCAGAAGGAGTATCCTACCGTGTATTTTCAAAGAGCAGCATCAGCATGAGCGGTCAGGCGCAATATGGAATCAGTGAGAAGAAGAGTTTCTCCATGACACTTACCAAAGAACAGGGTGGTGTGTCAGGAAGCGGCGCAGGTACGGATTCTATCAGTATTGATCCATGCAACAGAGGTCTGGTATACATATGTGCAATTGATGGCGCAGGAAACAAGTCCGAAGCATGGACAGATGGTGTTGTATCAGACAACATGATCCCTACAGGTGATACATCACAGGAGATCACGATCACACCTAAGGGCAAAAATGAAGCAGAATTCTACAACAAGGACGTAGAGGTATCTGTACATGTTGTAGATGCACCTAACAATGATAATTATGCAGGTCTTAAGAGTGTAACCTATACAGTTGGTAAAGATGGTAATGCAACACAGGCAAATGTCAGCATGTATAGCAATGAAGCTTCAGTATTGTCACTTGACCAGATCAGGAGCAGTCAGAAGTACAGTGATGACAAGTTGATCATCAATGCAGCGCAGAATGAAAGTAATCATGCATATATTGCAGTTACTGCAACGGATCATGCAGGCAACACCGTAACAACGACCAAAGAGTTGAAAATCGATGTAACCAAGCCAGAGATTGAAATCAGCTTTGACACAGATGCAGCACAGAATGAGAGATACTACAATACAAACAGGGTAGCCAGAATTGATATTAAAGAGCTGAACTTTGATCCTAATCAGGTAACATTCAGAATTTACAAAGATGGCGTGGAAGATCCTTCCCTGACACCTGCAGCATCAAGCTGGAGTACTAATGAGAACAGCATAACACATACTGCTTATATTACATTTGCAGAAGATGGAGACTATTCCTTTGAGGTAGAATGTACAGACCTTGCAGGTAATGATTCTGAAATTGCCAAGACAGATACATTTACGATTGATAAGACCAAGCCGGTAGTTGAAGTAAGCTATGACAATAATCAGGCATGGAAAGAGAACTATTATAATCAGGCAAGAACAGCAACGATTTCTATTACTGAGCATAATTTTGACGAAAAGGATTTCCAGGCATCTATTACTCCACAGGCATCTGTTGGTGGATGGACACATAATGGTGATGTACATAAAATGACGATCCATTTCAACCAGGATGAGCATTATACTTACAGTGTGAACTATACAGACCTTGCAGGTAATACAATAGATACTTTCACACCGGAAGAATTTTATATCGACAGCAATGCACCAACAATTGAAATCAATGGTGTGGCAGACCATTCTGCAAATGCAGGAGATGTGAATCCTACAGTAACTGTAGCGGATAATAATTATGATGCAGAAGGTGTAAAGATCACTCTGCAGAACAGTAAAGGACAGCAGATCGAGCTGAAAAGAAGCCAGACAGGCAGTGAGAGTAGTTATACATATGCACTAACAAATGTAAATGAACAACCGGATGAAATCTATACGTTATCAGTAGTTGCTACAGATAAAGCAGGTAATGAAAGTGACCTGAGTTACCGCTTTGCATTGAACAGACATGGTTCTGTATATGACTTAAGCCAGATATCCAGCCTGGTAGACAGAGCTTATATCCGTTATGAAGATCTGGAAGATCTACATATTCAGGAAATGAATGTAAGTGAAGTAAATGACTTTGAAGTATATGTGACCAGAAATGGTGAGATGGTTCAGAGCAAACAGCAGAAAGGCAGACCATCATCTAACAATAAAAACGCAGTCTATGTTGGAACACAGGTAAACGGAAGCGACGAGATCGGATATGAATATGATTACACATTGTATAGAGAATCTTTCCGGCAGGAAGGTATTTACAATATCATGTTCTATTCCAAGGATGCAGCCGGCAACGAAGTCAATAATACGCTGACAGAGAAGAAAGCAGATCTGACATTTATTATTGATAACACAGCTCCTACTGTTGTAATTGAGGGTGTAGAAGATGGACAGCTTTATGTTGAAGAGTCCAAGGATGTCAATGTATATGTGTCCGATAACTTCAAATTAACAGAAGCATACTTTACTCTTGTAGATGAAGATGGTAATGTAGTAGAGACATATAATTATATGGATATGGCAAAAGAAGCAGGGGAAATAGACATGGTGTAGTATCCGTTTTTATGGCTATTATTCTAATTGTGATCATATCATTTAGCTCGTTAATGGTAGAGCTGGGAAGAAAAAGAAATCTGGACTCATATTTTCAACAGGTAATAGAAACGTCAACATTTTCTACCTTATCTAATTATGATAGAAAGCTATATAAAAAGTTTTCATTAATGGCATTAAGTTCCAATGTGGATGAGACAACCTTGCAAAAATATATAAATGCAAATCTGAACAGTGGAATAGACAGTCAAAAAACTCTGGATAGGGAAATGCTTCTTGAAGAAATAGAGGTACAAGGAATTTATGATTTAGCAAATCCTGATGTATTGCGCCAGCAGATAGAAGAAAACTGGAAATATAGAGGACCTTACAATATTGTGGATGGTACTCTAAATTTGGAAAAATCTTTGACAGATTATGTAAAAACATTGGAAAAGGCAGTTCCAGCATTGCAATTTTTTAAAAATATTTCGTCTACATTTCAAAAATTAACGGAGGTAGTAGAAAAAGCTGTGTCTCTGAAGGAAGCATCAGAAAAAATGAATAATAAGCAAGAGACATATGAAGATGGTGTAGGTACTTATAATAATGCAGTCCAACAATATAAAGATAATATTAGTGCACTTGATGTTAATGATGAACATTATGCAGAAAAAAAAGCAGCTTATGATCAAGAAATTAGCGGTGCGGCAAATACTTTTAAAAATGAGATTTCAGAATATATATCAGCATGTAATGAATTTATAACTGGGGTAGATGATTTTTCTGCAAAATATGCAGAATTTGTAAGTGCAGGAATGGATATTGCATTTCAACAAATTGCAAAAGAGGAATATGATAAAGTTATGCAACAAAATTCAGGTCCATATAAAGATTGGACTAATGAAGAAAAAGAAAATTATAAAAATGCATTGGATGAGATGGTAAAATCCGGTAGTACAGGAGAAGTTGCAGGAATACTGCAAGATATTAAAGATTATTTAGAAAATAAAAAAAAGGAACAATTTGAAAATTTAACTAAAGATTTAGAAGAACAAAAAGATTCTATAAAAGGAGATGATTGGCCTGAGGCAAGCGTTGTAAAAGTTAAAATAGGTTTTATAGCGGGTATAGTGTTTATTTTTGATTATGCTGTTTGTATAATAGACACAATCACTAAAATAATAAGAATTTTTAAAACGTTATGGGATACTTTGAAAATGCTGATAGATATAGTAAATTGTATATCGAGTGCATTGGTATTTATTGGACCTGATTTGAGATATAATGACTCAATTTCTGCGGTTATACAAGATTTGCCGTCCAAAAAAAGTAATTCACATGATATGTCAAATGTAATATCTGATGAAAATTATGTAACACAACAATTAGAAAAAACTGAAAATATAAGTCAAGAAATTGGCTATAATACGGATTATGTTAATCCTACTATTGATAATAGTTCGTTGGCTTTGTCTGATAAAATAGATAATTTAGGACAAAAAGGAAATGCAATAATTAATACTGCATCAGATATGGTAAATTATCTTAGCAATTTTGAACTGCTAAATTTCTTAATGTCAATTGTTAAAATACTATTAAATATTGTTGAATTTCTTGTTGCAATAATAGAGGTAATAGATGCTTTTGTGGCTCAATTTTTCAATGCCTCTTCACTATTAGAGCTTATTTATAGAAAGTTAATGATAGCTGACTATGCTGCAATGATGTTTCCAAATAGAACATCGGATTATGCAGTTGGAACAGATGGCTTAGGAAATAAATGGAAAAGCAGAGCATCTGGATGGTCTGTATCAAATGATACGGCAATAACTGTAAGAGATACGGATAATTTCTCTTTAGCCAGAGCAGAGTATATATTTGGTGGAAGTACTGATGAATTAACCAATCAAACGTATGTATATGGAGTAATGTATGGATTAAGGGCTTTGAGCAATGTGTTCCCAACAGTTACTAATAAAATAATATTAGACTTAGTAAAGACAGTACCTCCATTTGGAGCAATTGCGGCTATAATTATTGGATTTGTTTTTCTTTTGTTAGAAACAATAGTCGATATGGTTTTAATATGCTATGGAAGATTAAAACTGCCATTAATTAAAAAGGATTTATGGTGTTTTACGGCAGAAGGTGCTAAAGAGCTAATGAAAAAATTTAAACAAATGACCAATATTATGGGAAAACAATTGGAAACTAAATTAAAAGAGGATGTTGCCGGGGATTCAAATGGTAGAAATGGTAAAACATATATAGAGGAAGCTAATGATAAGTTTGTTGAAAATTTGGAAATTGGTTATTGGGGTTATACAGATTATTTGAGACTTATGTTTACATTTTCATCAGAAAGAAAAATGTTGTTACGAATGGCTGACCTAATTCAACTAGAAATGGCAAAATCTACGGGGGATCAATATAATATGACAGAGAAATATACATATTTACGGATTAAAGCAAAGGCTAAATATAAGGCTATAATGCCAATTCCATTTATAACAAATGCCAATTCAGAGTTTTTAACAATTAATAAAATATACTATATGGGATATTAGAATAGGAATTTTGTAATGAAAAAGAATTGTAAGGGTATTATTTCAATTGAAGCTACAATAGTATTAGTTTCTTGCATGTTTTTAATCTTATTTTTATTAAATTTTTCATATATATTCAGAGCAAAGAATTATATGTCTTATGTAATTATGCAAACCGGACAAGGCATTGCATTTCAAACATATAAGTACGGGATAGAGGAAGATGCAGCAACATTTGAGCTGGTAAGGAATATACTGTCTATTCTAAATTATGATTCAGATAATTCTATTGTGAGAAGTTCTTTAAAATCAAAAGATTATGAAACGGCAGCGAGACAATATATGCTAGGGTGCATAACTACAGAAGATGAATTAAAAAAATATGGAATTGATCCTAGTAACATTGAATTTACTACAGCTCAGGAAGAATCAAATGATATTAGATTAGTAGTAAAGTATAAAGTTGATTTTCCCTTTAAAGTATTTTATATTAATAATGTAGTTTTGGAACAGCAAACATTAGCAGGAATGTGGAAACTTGAGTAAGGAGTATAAAAGAATGAAAAAGGTATTATTAGTAGGGAGTATAATTGTGTTGACAATTACTGGATGTGGAAGTAGCAAGGATAATGAGAAAGATCCTATATCTGTTGAGGTATCTGAAGACACACAGACGACAGTACAGGACATTTCTGAAGAAAATGAGACAGCAAGTAGTACAGAAACACAAGAAATGACAACAGAGATATCTGAAGAAAAAGAAAATAGCAATGCAAATTTAGAGATTGGAAAGACTAGAACAGCTTTATCTGATACTGGAGTTGAACCACTTGATTTAGTCGGTCTACCTGAGGGTGTTGCACCAGAATTTACTTATTTTGATTATGAAACTGGTTTTGATGGAATGGTAAAAGCACAGCAGTACTTAGAACAAATAGGTGTATCAGAGGAAGGGAAAAAACTCATTGCCATATCAGAACAAAGTAATAGATCTGCCTCTATCCATATAGAAGAATATACTTTTACAGATGATACAATATATCATATACAGCATACATTTTATTCGTATGATGGTAGTTTTCAAGAAGCAGTATCTGATTATGGAACAGATTCAATAGATTATATGGATGAAGAAGCATATTACATTCGCTCGGCAGCAACAGAAGAACCAATTAATTCTTTGAGAAATTATGATAATATGGTAGACAGTTTAAATGATCAATATAGAAAGGTTGTTTGGTAGAAGAAATAATATGAAAAACAAAATAATAAGAATTATAACAATTATATGCGTAAGTGTTATATTAATTTCTTGTAAATCTAATAATGGGGAACAAGAAAATGAAAATATATCAGACGTTCAAACAATGGCACAAAGTGAATCTAAAGAAGATGTATCTGAAACGGTTACAATGGATAGCCAGATAGAGGATACGGTTAAAGATGTAATAAAAAAATTAAATGATGATACATATGAAGTAAGTGAAATAGACACAGGTTATACACAGGAACATTACCTTAAACTTGTAGGGGAGACGATTCCAGGTAAGGTTTTGGTTGTAAATACAACTGAAGATAAAAATTATGAAGAATATCAACAATTTGTTCCCGTAAATGATGAGGTGTATTATGCAGTGCATGATAAGTTTTTTAATGATCAACAGAGTTATCAAGATTATGTTGATGCAATAAAAGACGACAGGATATATACTGTCCCCATAATTATGGATAAATCAGCTTTGTATATTCAATTATTAGAAAATGTGGAATTGCAGGCTGCTGAAGGAACCCCGTATGATAGAGCTTTAAAGAATGTCAATATACGTATTGCTAATGGGAGAGATTGGAAAATTATAGGTAAAACAGAGTAACAAAGAATATAGTTTACGCAAAAAACGTGAACGGAAATGAGGATTAGTATGGATGATAATAATAAATCTGATTTTCAGGAAGCTATGAGACAAATCAGAAACGTGATTTTGACAAGAGATGCTAATACGGATTTTAAATATTCTTCACCTAAAAACGATGTAAATGCGGATGTTAAAAATGGTATAAAAAAGAAGAAAGTATATATAGCCCTTCTTGTAGTGTGGTTTTTTATATTATCTGTTATCTTAGCATTAGGAAATGTAATGATATTAGTTAATGGCTCACATAATTATGGTATTTTAGTTGCCATTGTATTTGTAGGGTTTCTTGTTTTTGCTCCAGTTGCATGGAGTTGGTATCGTTCATCAAAAAGGACCAAGGAATTATATGATAATACAATTGTTATTAAAGCTGTGGAGGAGAGTATTCCAGGAGCAAAATGTAATCCAACGAGATATGTAGATCCAATTAAATTGCATGCAGTAGGCGCAATACCTCAATATGATTCTGCAAATGGTTGTTATTTGATCAGTTATAGCAAGAATGGAAAAATGTGTTATATTTCAAATTTATCTCTATCAGAGTCTGTGTATGATAGTAGGCAAGATGATTATGAATCTAAAACTTATTTTTCTGGGCAGGCATATATTCTTAGTTTTAAAGCAAATCTACAGGGTAATGTGAGAGTGTTTACCAAAAAAAACAGAGGGGTACAATACTATCGTGGTGATAAAAATACAGAGCATAGGGTTCATGTAGAAAATCTAAGATTTGACGATATTTTTGAAGTATACGCTACAAATGAACATGATGCATTTTATGTTTTGACTCCTTATGTAATGGAACAACTTTTACTGTTAGAACAACAGTATGGAAACTTTGGACTTGGAATTGTAGGAGATCAAATTGCCATTGCACTTAATACAGGATACTATTTATTTGCAATGCCTTGGGAATACAAAGAAATTGACAAAATGTCTATTGAAAATTCAAAGCAGAAGGTTCAACAGATTATGTCCTTTGCTCAAAAATTGGAAAATGCAATAAACAGTAGAATAACAGAATAGTTTATAAAGGAATTGTATGGTTGATAGAATAATTGTTTTAGGTATTTTAGCGTTGTGCATAATATATTTTATTAGAGTTAATAACAAGATAGTAAAACTGGATGTGAAAGTACATGAGGCATATGCAGATATAGAAGTATCATTAATAAAACGATACGATATTTTAACACAATCCTTAGATATAGCTCAGAAATATATGGGACATGAGGAACAAATAATGACTCAACTTATAAAAGTAAGGAATGGAAATTCGTTGGGTCAAACAGAAAAAATATTAGAAAATCAAAGAGATGTTGTTAAAAAAATATATGCAATTGGAGAGGCTTATCCCCAATTGATGTCTAATGAATTATTCAAAACTTTGCAGTACCAGATATCAGATACAAATGAACATTTAAGTGCCTCAAAACGATTATATAATGCAAATGTTTCCAGATATAATCAAGCGATTTCGGTATTTCCTGCAAGTATAGTAGCGTTTATCGCTGGAAAAAGGTCTATACAGTTTTTAAAAGATGAAAGTAAAGCAATAAAAGGTGGATTGTTATAAAAATCCACCTTTTATTTAAGAAAAAATAACGTTAATATATTTATTTATGATAGAGAAAGTGAAAATCATGAAGATGCTATTAACAAGGCACTTTATAAAGGAATTACAGATGCAGAAAATCAAAGAGAGAGACTATTCACTGTATATTGGAATCATTTTAATGTTTGCAATAGAAGTAATAGGTATATATCTTATAAGTAATAATTTAAAAATGAATGATGCTTTTTGGCATATTAAAACGGGACAATGGGTTAGCGAAAAAGGTGTAATAAATAAATGTTACGGTAGTTGGATATTGAGTGATGAAAGTTGGATAGCGCATGAATGGCTATTTGGTTGGTTTATATACCAAATCAGTAAGTTTGGAATGAATAATGTTGTTCGTGTATTTTGCTTTTTATATCTTATTACTGTGTTAATATGCTTACTACAAGGAGGAATATTAAAGAAAAATGAAAGACCACCTATGCTTTATTGGGAAGTTGTTCTTGTTTTCCAATTTTCAATTTATGCATTGGGAATGACAGCCAGACCGCAGTATATTACGTCAATTTTTATTGCTTTATATTTATTAATTTTAAATAAATCATTACATGATAAAATTGCGCTATTATATATCCTGCCAGTGATGGCAATATTATGGGTAAATATTCATGGTGGGACTTCATTACTTTCTTATATAATGATTTTTGTGTATTTGCTGTGTAATGTAGTAAATTGGGACATTGGAAAAATTAATTTTCACAAAGCAGGGAAGAAATGGATTTTCCATTGTATCATGGTATTAATTTTGACTGTTCTGGCTATTTTAATTAACCCATATGGATATAAAATGTTAATTTATCCATATACTAACATGCAGGATAGCTTAATGATCTCTATGATTTCGGAGTGGGATTCGCCAGATGCTAAAGATTTTACTACGTTGCTTTTTCAAATTATACCTATGTTATTGGGAATTGTTGCATTAATTCATTATGAGGGCAAAATTAAGTCACAGGATATTGCTATTTTTTTTCTTTATATAATTTTGTATTTAAGAAGTATTAGATTTTACCCCTTTTTAGTTATTGTACAGACTTGTTTGATTGTGCCATATGCGTTTCATTTAAGTATGCCTTTTAAGTTTAAAAGAGGAAAAAAAGAAAAAACAGATAATCGGATGTGGAATAATTTATCGATTATTCTTATTGGCTGTTTGTGCATTATATATAGCATATATGCGCTGTATAATGTTAAATATGAAAAAATACAAAATAATAAAGAACTTCCGGATGTTCTTTTACAAGAGATTTGTGAAGATAACCCGATGAGAATATTTAACCATTATAATACAGGGGGATATTTGCTATTTAATAACATAAATGTGTTTGTTGATGGTAGATATGAACCATATAATCAAAAAAATGTTATTAATGATTATGTAAGACTTATGAGGCCTTCTGACATAGAAGAATATAATCAGATGCCGAAAATTATCAATAAATACAAATTTGATGCATTTTTAATTTCTCCAAAGAATGTATCATTAGCTGCTTATTTAGAAAAGAATGAAGAATTATATGAATTAAAATATAAAGATGAAAATTGGCTTTATTATAAATGCAAAAAATAGGATAAAAATTAAACGAAAGAGTATCTAAAGAGTAGAAAAATAAAAATATTAGGTTTGTATATTGTATCAAGAATTGTATTTGGCAGCATTATTATATTACTAGGTTCTTCATTGACAGAGGTATGTAAGATATGGGACAATGAATATTATATTGCAATTGCACAGAATGGATACACAAAAGAATATCAGACAGCATTTTTCCCGGTAATTCCATTGATTATTCATTTTTGTACAGAAAAGGGACTTTGGATAATAAATCAGATTGCTTTTTTAGCGTCTATGTTTTTACTAGATGAATTAACTAAAAGAGAAGACTTATATATTGTAGAAACGTTTGCTTTTTCACCGATTGGCTTTTTTTCTATGATGTTGTATACAGAATCTTTATTAGTTTTCTTTACATTATTGACATACTATTTATTTGTAAAAAGAAAGTTTGGGTATGGATTGGGAATCAGTATAGGTTTAGGGGTTGCAACAAAGAATACAGCAGCCATGTTATTTTTTGCAGTATTTATTGGAATGTGTTGCTTATGGTATAAAAAAGAAGTTCGTATTTCAGATATTATTAAGACGTATGTACCAGCCACGATAATTAGTTGTTTGTATCCGGCTTATTTACAAATTACTTTTAATAATTGGAAAGTATTTATGGATTGTCAGTATGATTGTTGGAGTAAAATACATACTAATATTTTTGAAGAACTGATAATACAGTGGAAGGTTATTTTTTCAAGTAATCAGGATGTAATGCATATTTTTAAAATAAATGAAATAATAACAATTTTAATTTTGGGATTTATATTATATGGATTGTATTATTGCTGCAGGTTAATAAAAAAAAGGAAATGTAATATAGAAAACATTTTAGTAATTATTTTGTATATGTCTTTCTCTATATTAGCAATAAATTCAACAATTCGTATTCCCTATATTAATGCACCCACAACAAGTTTTTACAGATATTATTACGGATTATTTCCTATATACATTTTCTTTGCATTTTTGAAAGGGAAAAAAAGGCAAGGGATATTCTACTGCTCAGTATGTATTTCTTTTTTTACGGCAG
>ERZ780137.1034-NODE-1034-length-18561-cov-2.707879_pt1 | contig 18561 bp, 15 predicted proteins | sample MGYA00511020_ERZ780137 | MGnify/ENA primary metagenome ERZ780137 (study PRJEB29588, sample SAMEA2157917) | human gut metagenome | biome: human gut; feature: human-associated habitat; material: faeces | place: Denmark | collected 2008/2010 ... | reverse complement strand
TTCGAGGAGTTGCGGCCGCCGATAACCACCATGGCGTCAACCTGCTCTGCGAGCTCGATCGCGGAAAGCTGGCGCTGCGTGGTGGCAAAGCAGATGGTGTCCTTCACCTCTAAGTCGAGGTCGAGCTTCTCAAGCGCATGAAGCACTTCCTCGAAGCGCTCACGCGACTGCGTGGTCTGCACCACCACGCCGACCCTGCCCGCAAGGCCTGCGGGGATATCGTCGGGAGAGCCGACGATGGTGCACTCGCCGCCTGCCACACGGGCATGGGCCGAGATACCCTCTACCTCGGGGTGCCCCGCTTCGCCCACCACCAGCACATGGCGGCCTTCCTTGGCAAGCTTCGCCGCAGCGCGCTGAGCGCGCATAACATGGGGGCAGGTGGCGTCGATTACGGTATAGCCCCGCTGCTCGATCTCATCGATAACCTGAGGCACCACTCCGTGGGACCTGATAACCACGCCATCCGCCTTGATGTTGTCGACCGAGTCGGCAACGCAGATGCCGCGCTCCTCAAGCTCGGAAACCACACCGGGATTATGGATAAGCGGGCCAAGCGTGCACACCGAGCCGCCCTCCCCGGCGGCTTTCAGCGTCATATCGAGCGCACGCTGCACGCCGTAGCAGGCGCCCGCATAGGCGGCCTTCACAACTTTCAATTTGCCCATGGCATTACTCCTTGGCGGAATAGTCGGGAAGCGTCGCTGGGTCGAATGATGGAATAGGATGCTCGGCGAACACCTGTGTGTAGTCCTTCGCATCGGGGAAAAGCTCCACCATGTCAACCTCCTCGGGAGCGCACCCGCGCGTCAACGCGTAGGCCTCGCGCATCACATACCACGAGCAGCCGTCCATGCGCTCGTCTTTGGGGAGGAAGTCGAAAGAGGAAAGCTGCACGGGCGAACCGAAGCGCGCCGTGATGCGCGGGAAGCGCACGCGCTGCCCCTTCTGCTTCACCTTGCTCACATTCTCAAGGCCCAAGGGGATGATGGGAGCCTTGCCCATCCTGGCGATAAGGGCCGCACCGCCATGCAGCTCGGGGGCGGCGCTGCCTTTGCCACGCCTTGTGCCCTCGGGGAAGATGCCCACCCATTCACCGTTCTTCAGCATGTGGGCAGCGCGTTTCAAAGCCGTCCTGTCGGCAGAGCCGCGCTTGATGGGAAACGCCCCCACGCTCGAGATGACCATGCCCAAAAAGCCCTTGCCGGCGCGAAACAGGGAGTCGCGCGCGATCAGGCGCACCCATCCCTTGGGACGAACCGAAAGGAACATGATGATGACGTCGAGGTACGAGTAATGGGGCGAAACCAGGATGGCGCCCGTTTTCTTCCCGGCAAAGGCATCCACAATCTCTTTGCCTTCAACGCGGAAGCGGAACAGCACCTTGCACAGAAAGCAGAACAACCCCGAAAGGAACAGGGCGATGCCGTGGGGGATGCGGTTCTCCTGGTCGTTGCCGGAAAACGGGCGGTCCCAATACTCTTCATGCATGTTGAAGGCCATTAGAGCGCCATCCTTGCTCGTGCCAACCCGCAAATCGAGGCGATAACCTCTTCCACATGCATGCTGGATGAGTCGAGAAGAACAGCGTCTTCAGCCGGGCGCAAGGGCGCCGTATCGCGGCTGGAGTCAAGCTCGTCTCTGCGGATGATGTCGGCAAGCACTTCCTGATAATCGATCGAGCCAACGCCCCTATCGGCATTTTGGCGCACACGGCGATGGGCGCGCTCTTCGGCCGATGCGGTGAGGAACACCTTCGCCTCCGCGCCGGGAAACACCTCGGTTCCGATATCGCGCCCCTCAACCACGTAGTTGCCCTCCGAGCCGATACGGCGCTGCTGCTCAACCAGGGCCTGGCGCACAGCGGGCACGGCGGAAACCGCTGAAACCGACCGGTCGATCTCGGCGGTGCGGATAGCGTTTGTCACCTCGACATCGTCGACGAACACGCGGCGCGGAACCGGGTCGCCAGCCTCATGCTTGAAGCTGATGGTGCAGGTGCGGGCAATGCTGCCCACCGCATCGGCATCTTCGAGGGAAACGCCGTCGTGAAGCGCGCGCCACGCTACCGCGCGGTACATCGCTCCCGTGTCCAAGCAGGAAAAGCCCAGCTCTTTCGCAACAGCCTTCGCAACGGTTGACTTGCCTGCCCCCGAGGGGCCGTCAATCGCAATAATCATCTATGCCAATCCTTTCAAGCAGTCAAGGAACGTGGGGAAGCTGATGGAAACGCAGTCGAAGTCGATGATGTCGACCGGAGTGTCCGAGCAAAGCCCCACCAACGACCAGGTCATGGCAAGACGATGGTCTTTGCGCGAGTCGAACACCAGGCCCTCAGGAACCTCAAGGCCGGGCTGGCCTTCGATGTAGAGATCGTCGTTTTCAGCCCAAGCGTTCACGCCAAGCTGACCCAAGCCCTCGATGATGGCGGTAAGTCGGTTCGACTCCTTCTTGGTAAGCTCGCTTACCCCGCGGAACACCGTGATGCCGGAAGCGTGAGCCGCCACCAGGGCTAGCACGGGAATCTCATCGATCTCGGAAGCGATGTGCTGGGAGGGAATCTCGCAGCCGGTTAGCTTGTCGGTGTAGGCAGCCTCGATCACGCCGATGGGCTCTTTGCCCTCCGCCGTCAGGTAGCGCACCTCGATGGATGCCCCCATGCGCTCAAGCGTGCGAATGAAGCCCACGCGGCCAGGGTTCAGGCTTACGTTCTCGATCTGGATGGAGCTGCCCTTCTTCAGAAGCGCAGCGCAAATCAGGAACGCCGCTGAAGAAGGGTCGCCCGGAACGTCTACCTCTGAAGCGGAAAGCGTAACCGGCCCCTCAACCGAGGCGCGGCGGAAGGCATGGTCGACCTTAACGCCGAACTCGGGCAGCATAAGCTCGGTGTGGTTGCGCGAGATGGCGGGCTCGTTGATGGTGGTGATGCCCTTGGCACCCAAGCCCGCCAAGAGAACGGCCGTCTTCAGCTGGGCAGAGGCCATAGGCGAATCGTACGTGATAGCCTTCAGGCTCGGCGTGCCCACCTCCGTTACCGGCAGGGTCTCGCATGCCTCAGGCTCGAAGCTCACGCCCATCTTCATCAACGGCGCGATGATGCGGCGCATCGGGCGCTTCTGCAGCGATTCGTCGCCGGTGATCTGGACGCGGATGCTCCACGGCGCCAAAACGCCCATCAGAAGGCGCGAAGTGGTGCCGGAGTTGCCGCAGTCGATCGGGCCATCGGGCTGCTGGGGGCCGTTCTTTCCCCAGCCGGTAACGCCGCCGGCCAGCGTGCCGTCGACCTGACGCTCAAGCGAGACCTCTGCGCCCAGTGCCGAAACCGCGCCGATGGTAGAGCGCACATCGGCAGAATCGAGCACGCCCGTTAAGCGGGAGGTTCCTTCCGCCATCGCCGAGAAAAGCACCGCGCGATGCGATATCGATTTGTCGCCCGGAACCCGCGCTGCCCCGTCGAGGGGAGCCGTCAAAGGTTCGATATGCGTGATAGTGGAGTTGCTCATAATGTTCACTGCTCCTTAGAAAGAGGGTTGAACGAAATGCTGAAACCAGCCTTGATAAGCTGGGTGGAAAGCTTTCCGATGTCGCCTTCGTCGGTAAGCACCATATCAAGAACGGCGCTCGAAGACGTGATGTGATCAATGCCAATGGACTGCACGTTGCAGCCAACCTTGCTTGCGATGGTGGTAACCTCGGCGATGATGCCCGGGCGGTTGGTAAGCGGGATGCGAACCTCAAGCAAGTCTTCGGTAGCGGGAACCCACTTGGCAGGAATGGCCCTGCGTGCCTGCGCCGCCCGGTCAAGCAGCTTGGTGAACGCCTCCTTGTCGCCTTCGCGCAAGGTATCGGCATAACCGCGCAGAATCCCCTGCATCTCGTCAAGCCCCTCGGCGATTGCCTCGCGGTTGTCGAAGGCGATGCCCGTCCACAGGGCAGGCGAGCCAGCAGCGATGCGCGTGGAGTCTTTGAACCCGCCCGCAGCCAAGCGGAACAGGGTTTCCTGCTCGTCGGCATGGCGCACTGCAAGCTCAACCAGGGAAGATGCCACAAAATGCGGAACATGGCTTACGATGGCGATCGCATCGTCGTGCTTTTCGCGCGGCAGGGAAACCACGCGCGCGCCTAAGCCGGTAAGCGCATCGTGAAGGTTCGTGTAGTCCTCCGCCGAGGTTTCCCCGTCGGGGCACAGCACCCAGTGGGCACCTTTGAACAGATCTTCGCGCGCACCTTCGATGCCGCTTTTCTCCGAACCCGCCATAGGATGCCCCGGAATGTACTTCTCCGGGTAACGAAGAATCTCCTGGGCCTGCTGGCTTACGATCTTCTTGGTTGAGCAGGCATCGGTAACCACGCCCCTGAAATCGCATTCGGCGATAACGCGGAAGTAGTCGCTGGCAACGGGAACGGGCGTGGCGATCATCACCATCTCGCACGTTGGCAGCACCTCGCCTAGGTTCTCGGCTGAAGTATGACCCTCGTCGATCCAGCCGCGCTCCAAGGCGGCATTCACCGCCTCAGCGGAAACGTCGATGCCCACAAGACGCGCATCGGGATACGCGTTGCGGTACATTGCCGCAAACGATGATCCGATGAGTCCAAGGCCGATGACGGCCACTGAGGGGAAATGCGTCTTCATAGCGTATTTGCTCGTTTCTGATAGCGGTTTATTCGTGTGAAAGATTCTACCACGCCTATTTAGAGGCCCGTTCAAGCGCAGCAACCTCCTGCTCGCTGAGCACACGGTACTTCCCCTCGGGAAGATCTCCCAGCTCAAGCGGCCCGAACGAGGCACGGTGAAGCTGGAGCACTGGATGCCCTATCGCTTCGCACATGCGCTTCACCTGACGCTTCCTTCCCTCATGGATGATGATCTCCACGTAGGCGTTTTTGCCCTTGCGGCCAGCAAGTCGCACCTCGGCAGGCTGCGTGGGGCCGTCGTCGAGCACCACCCCGCTGCGCAAACGGTCGAGGGCCGCCTCGCTCGGCTTTCCCTTCACCAAAGCGCGGTACGTCTTGTCAACGTGATGCGAGGGATGGAGCACGGCGTTTCCCAGCTCGCCGTCGGTGGAAAACAGGAGAAGGCCGGTGGTGTCGTAGTCAAGGCGCCCCAGCGGATACAAGGCGGGGAACTCGTCAAGGGGAACCAGCTGCGCCACGCAAGGACGACCCTGAGGGTCCTTCATGGAAGTAAGGTACCCCGCAGGCTTGTTCAGCATCAGGGTAACCGCTTCAGCCGCTTTGCGGACAGGAGCCCCGTCAAGGCGCACCTCGTCGGCTTCGGGGTCGACCTTGGTGCCCAGCTCGGTTACCACCTGCCCGTTCACGGAAATGCGGCCCGCTTCAATGAGCTTCTCGCTTGCACGACGGCTGGCCACTCCGGCGCGCGCCAGGAACTTTTGCAGGCGCACCTGACCTTCTTGTTCGGCTTCTTGCACGTATAACCTCTACTCGTCTTCGTCGAATACCAGCTCATCGAAGTTGATCTTCTCAACTGCGCCAACGCCCGCCGCAAGCGCATCGGAGATCGCCGTCTGCATTGCCTCCTGCATAGTTTCAGGCTGCAGCAAATCGCTTTCAGGCACCTCTTCCTTGCCAAGCGAGTACGTTTCGTCTTCCGGACGCACCACATTCAAGATGAAGGCTCGCGTTTCCTCGTCGGGAGCAAACGACTCCAACGGAGGCAGGTCGCGAACCGAGCGAAGCCCGAACTTCTCCAAGAATGTTCGCGTGGTTGCGTACAGCACTGGGTTTCCGGGAGCGTCCTGCGTGCCCGCTTCGCGCAGAAGGCCCTTTTCAACCAGCGAGTTGATGGAGCTGTCCGAGCTCACTCCGCGGACCGAGGCAACCCCGTTGCGCGTGATGGGCTGGCAATACGCCACCACCGCAAGGGTCTCAAGCGCCGCCTGCGAAAGCTTGCGAGTGTCCCATGAGAGCACATAGCGTTCGATAAGCTCATGGTAGCGAGGGTGCGTGTACAGACGCCAACCGCCCGCCACCTCACGAAGCTGAATGCCGCGTTCTGCCTGCTCAAGGCTCTTCTGAAGGGAAACAAGCGCTTCCTGCACCTGCGCCGGGTCAACCTGAAGCATGTCAGCGAACGTCAGGACCCCCACCGGCTCGTCGGTGACGAACAGCATCGACTCGATGGCGCCTTCAAGCCACCCTTCATCCGTCTCGGAAAACGACAACGCTTCGCTTGAAACCTCCTGGCTTCCCTGTTCCTCTGTCACTGCCGCGTCCCTTCTGCCGAGTCGAACTCGCCGTCGTCAAGAATCTGGGCATCCGCCCCTTCAACGTAGGAAATGGAGATGTCCCCGAACAAATCGTCCTGCCTCAAGCTCACCATGTTGCGTTTGAACAGCTCAAGCAGCGCCAAGAACGTCACCACGATAAGATGCGGGCTGTCGTCCTTCGAAACGAAGTCGGAGAACCTGGCATGTCCCTCCGCGCACACCCGATCGAACACCGTGCGAACCTGCGTTTCAACGGGGATGACCTTTGCGGCAATGTGCTCGGACTCGAGCAGGAACACATCGCGGCGGGCGATGCACCCGGCGCATAGCTCCCCTAAACGGCTTATTTCCACACCTTCCAAGTAGTCGGGGACCTTGGTCAAAAACGTTCGGTCGGGCCCAAATGGGCGCGTATGCACGCGCGACTCCGATTCGAACCTGCTCTGAAGTGCGGCGGCGGCGTTCTTGAACTTCTTGTACTCAAGAAGATGCTCGACCAGAGCATCGCGCATCTCCCCCGCCGACATCTCCTGATATTCCTCGGGAACGTCTTCGGCCTTTTCCTGGGGAATAAGGCTTGCCGCCTTTATCTCCAGCAAGGTCGAGGCAACAAGCAGGAAATCGCTTGCCACGTCAAGGTCGACGTTGCGCATGCGCTCCACCTCGGCCAAGTACTGATCGGTGGTCTCGGAAAGCGAGATGGAGCCAATGCTCACCTTCTGACGGCTTACCAGGTACAGCAGCAGGTCGAACGGCCCCTCAAAGCTTTCTATGCGGACACGGTACGACATTCCTACTACAATGCCCGAAACGCATTCTGGCGAAGCGTCTCGTACACGCCGATGGCCACAGCGTTCGACAGGTTCAGCGAGCGCAGCCCCTCGCGCATGGGCAGGCGAACGCAGGCATCGGAATGCGCTTCGAGCACCTCGTGGTCGATGCCGCGGCTTTCACGCCCGAATATCAGGTACAGCTCGCCGGCATCGCTCAGATCCTCCTGGTAGAAGGAGCGCGTTGTGTTCCCAGTGAAGAAGAGCATGCGCTTACCTTTGTGCTCCTCCAGAAAGTCGGAGACGCAGGCATGGCGCTCGATACGAACCTTGTCCCAATAGTCCAAGCCCGCGCGCGCAAGATGGCGCTGGGTATAGCGAAACCCCATGGGCTCGACCAAATGAAGCGTTGCGCCCGTGCACGCGCACGTGCGGGCGATGTTTCCCGCGTTCTGGGGTATCTCCGGCTCAAAAAGCACTACATGCAAATCAAGCGCCATTACGCATCGCGCCCTTTGTTCATCTCTTCCTCGATTTCCTCGGAGAGCATGATCCATTCCTCTTCATGCGCCGAAAGGGATTGCTTCAGCTTCGCATGCTCGGCAATAACATCGCTCGAGGAATCCTCATTCGTGTAGAACTCAGGGTCGGCCAAGAGCGCCATGATCTCGTCCATGCGCGCAGTTTCTCGCTCGATGATCTTGTCGAGCTCCTTCACGCGCTTGCGCTGGTTCTTAAGCGCTGCATAGGCGCGGTTTCGAGCCTCCGCTTCGGCGCGCTTCTGCTCTTTCGTCTTGGGAGCCGATCCGCGCGGTGCCGTCATCGGGCTCTTCGCGGCCTTGCCGTCCTTCGAGAACGCCTTCGCGAACGCCGCCGAAGAGGCTGCCGCAGGGGCTGCTTTCGCAGGACGGGTCTGCGCGCCGTCAACGGCGCTACGGGTATCCTCCTGCCCCGTTTTGTACAGATAGTACTCGTAGTCGCCCGCGAACAAGGTAACTTGACCAGGTTTGATCTCGATGATGCGGTTGGCAACCGAACGGATAAGGTGACGGTCGTGGGTGATAAGCAGAATAGTGCCCTCGAACTGCTTCAGCGCCTGCTCCAAGATGTCGGCGCTGGCAATATCGAGGTGGTTCGTGGGCTCGTCAAGGCAAAGCAGGGGGCGCGGAGCCACCAGCATCTTCGCCAAGGCCAAACGGCATTTCTCGCCACCGGAAAGAACCGCAACCTTCTTGTCTACCGCATCGGCCTGGAACAAAAACGCGCCCAGAAGCGTGCGAACCTGAGAAATGCTCCACCCGGGAGCTGCCCCGTCGAGTTCCTCGAACACCGTATTGCCCGGATGCAGCTCCTCCAGCTGATGCTGGGCGAAATACGTCTTGCTTACATGTGCACCATACTTGATGGTGCCCGCATCGGGCTCCAATGCGCCGGCGATCATCTTCAGCAAAGTGGATTTGCCTGCGCCGTTGGGCCCCACAAGCGCGACTTTCTCACCGCGGTACAGGGAAAGGTCCAAGCCGTTGTACACCGTTTTCGATCCGAACGACTTGCACAATCCCTTGGTTTCAACCACCAAATCACCGGTACGCGGGGGCTGCTGGAAGTTGAAGTGCACGCTCTTGCGCTCAGGAGGCACCTGGATGATCTCCATTTTCTCGAGCTTGCGCACACGATCCTGCACCTGCTTGGCTTTTGTGGCCTTATAGCGGAAGCGCTCGATGAACGCTTCCATATGGGCGATTTCCTCCTGCTGCTTCTGAGCCTTCTCGCGAAGCAACTCGATACGCTCTTCACGCTGCGTCAGATAAGCAGAGTAATTGCCCTTGTAGAGCTGAACATGCCCCAGATCGATTTCCGCGACACGGTCAACCATGTTATCGAGGAACTCACGGTCGTGGCTTACCACGATCACACTGCCCGAGTAGCTGCGCAAGAACCCTTCCAGCCACTTCACGCTCTCTAGGTCGAGGTGGTTGGTAGGCTCGTCGAGCAGAAGCACTTCGGGGTTGCGGGTGAGCAGCTTCGCCAGGGCGATGCGCATCTGCCAGCCGCCCGAGAAATCCGTGGTCATGCGCTCCATGTCGTCTTCGCCGAAGCCCAAGCCGAACAGAACCGAGCGAACACGGGATTCGAGCAGGTATCCACCCATTGCCTCATACTGATCGCGTGAGCGGCCGTATGCGGCAAGCTGCTGCTCTGTCGGGTTTTCACCCAGCGAGGTTTCGAGCTCGCGCATGCGACGCTCTTGGTTCAATATCTCGTGCTGGGCAGAAAGAACCTCTTCGAAAATGGGGCGCTCCCCCATTTCGATTGCCTCCTGCTCCAAATAACCGATTTTTGCGCCTTTTGCCAGCACAATACGGCCCTCATCGGCATCTTCTTTGCCGGTGATGATATTGAGCATGGTGGTTTTTCCCGCACCGTTTGGGCCAACCAGGGCAAGCCGGTCGTACTCCTCAAGACGAAACGTCACGTCCGAGAAGAGAACGCGGGAACCGAAAGATTTTGTGATGTGTTCAAGCTGTAAAATCATAACGATTAATTCTACCGTATACGGTCAAACCCAAAGGTGCGCGCATACGACGCACGCACCTGTTTCACATTAGTCAATGTAGATGCTTGGCGAGGTTGACCTGTCCAGTTGGTGCCCCCGTATGTAGTCAACGAAATGCTCAACACAGTATGGACGGTAGTTTTTTTCGCTGTACACCAGGTAAATCGTGTGACAGTAACGTCGTTTTTCCAGCTCATTGTTGTAAAGAGGCTTAACCACGATATCCTCTACCGAGTGGGGGAAAAACGTATCGAGCATCAAGGCAAGGTCCGAGCCGTTTGCAGCGAAGCCGGCCAGAATCGACTCATCCTCGTAGGCATAGCGAACGTTTTCGATGCCGAAGGCATCGAGCAGGTTCTTCACCGACTTGCCCAGGGGCACTTCCTCGCGATAGGTGATAAGCGACTCATCAGCCAAATCGGCAAGCGTGAGATACGGCTTCGATGCCAACGGCGAAGAGGGGCTCATAGCCACAACCAGCTGCTGCTCCACCACGGGAATCTGCTGCAAGCTGTCGCTGAAGCTCGCATCGAATGCGCAAAACGCCACATCGTGGCTGCCTGCCACAACGCCCGCCAAAAGCTCTTGCGAGGGCTTCTGATTAATGTTGAACTCGGTCTTGTGCTCGTTCACCGAAGAATACCCGTTCAGCAAACGGGGCAAGTAATCGGTTTGAAGGGTGATGATGCAGCCTAAGTCGATCATGCCGCCGTCGCCTTCGCCGGAATAGCCTTTCATGATGGCAATGCCTTTGTCGAGCTGCTCCAATGAAGCGTTCACGTACTTCAGAAATTCAGCGCCGTACTTTGTAAGCTCCACATTGCGACCCGCCTTCTGGAACAACGACACCCCTAGCTCCTGCTCCAGGGAAGAAATGGATCCGGAAAGGGTTGGTTGGGTTATGAAGAGCTCCTTTGCAGCCTTGGTGTAATGCTGCAGCTCAGCAAGCTTACGAAAATAATAAAGCTGAGATAGGTTCATGCTTTTACGCGCCTCCGCTAAGACAAAACGGTGATTAGTATAGCGTAAAGCCGATAGATAAAGCCGAACCTATAAGCTTTTCTTTGGCTATTCATCATCGATGGGCGGCATGATGAAAAAGAAAGGGCCCCGGCAAACCGGAGCCCTTCCAAGCCGCATGTTCTTACATGAAGCCGAATGCCATTAGTCGTGCATCTTCTCCATTGCGCTATAGCCAAACTGCTTCTTGAAGCGAGAAATGACGTACAGAGCCATAACGATGCTTACCACTGCTGCTACGAGGAGCAGGATCATCATGATCCACACTGCGCTGCCCTCGCCAACGGACTTGGTCATGCTGCCAACGATGAAGGGCAGGAACACGGAAGCGAAGCCCATGAACGTGTAGTACATACCTACGTTACGGCCGCGCGGACCAGGGCACATCATCTGGCGAAGCGTAACGCCCGTCTGAAGCATGCCGCCTGCAGCAGAGAAGCCAAGTACCGCGATTGCGACGTACACCACGCCAGCACCAAGGTTAAGAGGCAGAGCGATGATAACCAGTGCAAGAGCGCAAGCTGCCAAAATGGAGTCGATCAGGATAACCTTGATCGGAGTCCAACGAAGCTTGCCCATCATCCAAGCCCAGAAGAGAACTGCAACCACGGAACCTACCGTGTAAATGGAGGTAAGGCCAGCAGCTGCGGTTGCATCGAGACCGAGGTTGGTGATGCCGAACTGCTTGGTATACTGCTGCGCACCGTACATGATGAACATAATCACGAAGCCGAAGAACAGGGTTACGGCGTTTACCAGGCCGTTGGGCTGCTCGAGCATTGCGTCCTTTGCAGCCTGAATCTCTTCCTGGGCCTTGTTCTTTGCGCCCTCGTCGGAACCAGTGCTGCTTGCAGCCATCTTGCGCTCATCGTCGTAAACGAACGGGGTGCAGATAGCCATGATCGTTGCGATAACGGACATCACGATAGGAATCATGATGTTGATGTGCCAGTTAGCACCGCTGTTCATGGCAACGAAGAGCGGGTAGACGATACCGGAGATGGAGATAACCAGCTTGATGCCGATCGTAGTAGAGGCGGAATACTTGGGGTTTGCCTCTGCGATTGCCGGGTAAAGCGATCCATCCCAGAAACCCGAAGTGGCAACACCGGAAAGGAAACCTGCCACACAAGCAACTGTAGCATTGTCGGTGACCAACATGATCACAAACGAGATGATGTAGAGAACGCCACCACCTACAGCCATGATCTTACGGCCGATGCGGTCAGAGATTTCGCCTCCGATCCATACACTAACGAATTTACCGATGCCAACCCACATGATTGCGGTTGATACTGCGGCTGCACCAGCTGCCGCATCGGTGAAGCCCCACTGCGTGTAGAAGTTCACCTGGTTTTGACTGAAGATAATTGCCTGAACGCCATGTGTTAAATAGCACATGTATACCGTCGCGATCGCGAACAGGTATTTGGTTGCTCGTTTTGCTGCGCTCACAACTCTCCCCTTCCTCTAACTTTCCCCAATAAACCGTCTGAACCAGGCGTTATCCCCTAACGACAGCGCTGGTTTTACGACACATCTATGGTAGAACCGTATTCGAAAGAGTTCTAATTCATTCGAATAATGCGAATCTAATTCAGCAATAACAAACGCTTATAGGTTTGATAATTTACCGCTATAACAAGTAATGAAAGGAACCGTTCACTCGCCTATAGCTGCCGATAACGGCTAAATCGTCTTAGCTCAGCATGTTAAGCAAGCCTGGAAGACATTCCATTGCCCCCTTCATTTTCGGCAATCGGTCCACCCCTCCCCCTAAACAAAAAAACGACCTACCCGATGGTAGGCCGTTTTATAAGTCAGATCAGTATGCGCTAATAGCGCAAAAATCCTAGCCGAAGCGGTACTGAACGCCCATGGTAGGCTGAGGATACTCCCACTTCTCCAGGATGGTTTCGCCACAGATCATGCGGCACGTACCGCACTCGAGGCAACCAGCGTAGTCGAAGATAGGATCGTCGCCCTCAGCGGGCATCTTGTACAGCGCTGCAGGGCAGCACATAACGAGCTTGTGGAACTCAGGATCGGAAGCCTTAACGCCTTCCTTAATCTTGATGTGTGCGTTTTCTTCGTCAACCTCAAACTTGTTGAGAGAAAGCTTCTCGTCAACGTTAACGGTGATGTTAAGTTCGCTCACAGTGCCTTCACTCCCTTCATAGCAACCTTAGCAAGCTTGAACAGACCCTGACGCTTAACAGGAGGAAGTGCAAGCTTCAGAACATGCTGACGAGGCTCGCCGTCAACCTTGAAGAGCGGGGTCATGATGTCGCGGATCATCTCAGGATAACCGCGGAACATGCCGGGGCAGTTCTCCAGGAACTCAGGAGCATCCTGGTACATCTTCATATCGCGCATAACGAAAGAGTTGTCCAGCATGGTCTTGTAGTCAGAGAGGCCAGCCTTGGAGGTGTCGCCAGCGTCAAGAGCCTTGATAACAGCCTTAGCAGCGATAGCGCCAGACTCAACAGCAAGGTCCATGCCGCGAACGGTGTAGCCAAGGTTCATGCAGAGCATGGCTGCGTCGCCAGCAACAACAACGCCGTCGCCAACGATCTCGGGCATCATCTTGATGCCGCCTTCGGGAACAACATGGCCAGAGTACTCAACGGTCTTACCGCCAGCGATAAGAGGCTTGATCTCCGGACGGTTCTTGAAGTTCTCGAGCATCTGATATACAGGGATGTCCTGCTTCAGAACTTCGCTCATGGTAGCAACGATGCCAACAGAAACAGATTCCTGGTTAGCATACACGAATGCGCCACCGATGATGCCGTTGGAGCAATCGCCCGCGAAGAGCCAAGAAGCGCCCTCGCCGGGGTTGCACAGGAAGCGGCTTTCCACAACGTCGGCAGGAAGCTCGATGGTTTCCTTTGCGCCAACAGCAACCTGATGAATTGCAGGAGCCTTCTTGGAAAGGCCGGCCTTGGAGGTAAGCAGGGAGTTTACGCCATCGGCCAAGATAACAACATCGGAAGTGATCTCGTCACCGAATGCGAGAATGCCCTTTACCTTACCGTCTTCGATGATGAGGTCTTCTACGGCGATACCGTAGATGAACTCAGCACCAGCGTTCTCGGCCTGCTCGGCCAGCCACTGGTCGAAGGGGCCACGCAGAACGGTGTAGGACTCTTTGCCGGACTCTTCGAGCTCACGAGCGGCATAGTCGATGGTGAAGTTCGAGTCAGGCGACATGAGCGAAATGCGCTCGTGGGTCACCTTGCGCTGCAGAGGAGCTTCCTGATAGTTCGGGAATACCTTCTTCAGCGAATGCGTGTAGATACGGCCACCAGTCATGTTCTTAGCGCCAGCGTACTGACCACGCTCAACGACAAGAACCGACTTGCCGGCGGATGCGAGGGTGTAAGCGGCAACAGAACCTGCGCAGCCAGCACCGACGACAATCGCGTCAAAATCGGACATGCTTTTCCTTTCAGAGTATGAACAAAAAAACAGGGCGCAGTAAACTGCGCCCTGCAATAATAAGCTTTTACAGCTTTTCAATCAAGGCAGGAAGAACCTTGTAGATATCGCCAACGATACCGTAGTCGCACTGCTTGAAGATAGGTGCGTTCTGGTCCTTGTTAACTGCGATGATGGTGTCAGCACCCTGAACGCCTACCATGTGCTGCATCTGGCCGGAAATGCCCAGAGCGATGTAAGCCTTAGGAGCAAGCTGCAGACCGGAAACGCCGATGTAGAGGTTGCGGGGCAGCCAATCAACGTTCTCAGCCAGAGGACGGGAGCAACCGAGCTCGCCGCCGACCTTAGCGCAAAGGTCGCGAGCCATCTGGAGGTCAGCTTCCTCAGCGAAGCCACGGCCAGCACCAACGACAACGTCGCACTTGGTGAGGTCAGCGCCCTCGCGGGGAACAGCCTTGGTGCCGCGAAGAACAAGAGCCTTCTCGGGAGCAGCGTAAGCGATGGTCTCAACATCGTCGGAGCCGGTAGCCTCTGCATCAGCAAAAGCGGTAGCAGCAACGGTGTAAACCTTAGCGCCGGTTGCCTTCTGCTTGTTAGCAGCGAGGCCGCCGAAGTACATGTTGGTTACTGCGTCGCCGTCGAAAGCGGTAACGTCGGAAACAACAGCGGTGCCAAGCTTAGCAGCAAGAAGACCAGCAAGGATCTTGTTGCGGGGAGTGGGCTCAACGAGTACTACGTCGGGCTGTGCAGCTTCGTAAGCAGCCTGAACGCCAGCAGCAGCGTTCTCAACGGGCTGGCCTTCGGGGAGCTCTACGTCGTATGCCTTGTCAGCAACGCCGGTAAGGGGAGCGCCCTTTACAACAGCGAGTACTACTTCGTCAGCGATGGAACGAGCACCAGCGCAGAGAGCGCGCTGAGCGTCGGTGGATTCAGCAAGAACAAATGCTTTCATGTTTTAGAACCGCCTTCTCTTTATTTGAGTGCCTCAGCAACAGCCGCCGCAAATGCGTCGATGTCGCCTTCTTCGAAGATCTGCTGCTTACGGGGAGCGAGCTCAGGAGCCTTGATCTCCTCGATCTCGATCTTAGCGTCTACGCCACCAGCAAGCTCGTCAACGGTGGAAGGCTTCTTGCCAGCTGCGAGGATCTCGCGCATACCGGGGATGCGGGGCTCGCCGATGGAGGGAGATACAGCAACAACTGCGGGGAGGGGAACCTCGATCTCCTCAACTTCCTCTTCGAGGGTGCGCTCAACAACAACCTTGTCGCCTTCAGCGGCGATGGAGGTTACCTCGTTGATCGTGGGAACGCCCAGAGCAGCTGCGAGCTGAACGTTTACCTGGCCTGCGTAGAAGTCAGCAGAGCCGTCGCCGGTGATGATCAGGTCGTAGTCGGAAACCTTTTCCTCTACGATGCCCTTCAGAACCTGAGCGGTTGCGAAGGAGTCAGCGGTTGCCAGAGCGTCGTCGGTAACCATGATGAGCTCGTCAACGCCGCGAGAAAGGATGTCCTTCTTGAGCTTAGCGTCGGTAGCCTTGGAGGTTGCAGCGCTGATGACAGTAACGGTGCCGTCGTTAGCAGCAGCGAGCTGAGCTGCAGCTTCGATAGCGTTCTTGTCGTAAGAGCTGATGACCTGATGGGCCTTGGAGTAGTCGAGCGTACGATCGCCAGCGACGAAGATGTCCTGGTCGTCAGCAACTACTTTTACTGCGACAACAATTTTCATAACTTTCTTGCTCCTATTCTCCTTGTATCACTTATACAAATGGGAGTTTACGTGCAGCAATGCGCGTAGGGTTACTTGTACTGCTTCGGGATTGCACGACCAGCGATGTAGGCCATAACCTCGCACGTACCGCCAGCAAGCATGTTACCACGAAGGTCACGCCAAATGCGACCAACGCGAACTTCCTCGGTGTAGCCAAGGCCGCCGTATACCTCGATTGCGTTGTCGGCAATCTGGAGGTGAGCACGGGTGCCCCAGGACTTCAGCATAGCGATGTCAGCGTTGATGGACTGACCCTGGTCGAGCTTCCAGAGGCAGTAGTACAGCCAATGACGGGTCTGCTGGAGCATGATCTCGTTCTGCTCGATGAGGCCCTGAACACGGGGGTTGGTGATGATCGGCTTACCGAATGCGATGCGCTCCTTAGCGTAAGCAACTGCATCGTTCTGAGCAGCCTGAGCAAGGCCAAGACCCTGAGCAACAACCAGGCAGCGCTCGAACTCGAAGTTCTTCATGAGCAGCAGCCAGCCAGCGCCAGCTTCACCGATGCGCTGGGACTCTTCAACAACAACATTGTCGAAGAATACGTCAACGAAGGGAACGGTGTGCTGACCGAGCTTGGTCAGGTGAGCGGTGGAAACGCCCTCGGTCTCGCGCTTTACGAGCCAGAGAGACATCTTGTTGTTTTCGCGAGCGGGATCCTCGTCCTTGCAGATAACGATGTAGTAAGGAACGTCAGCGCCGTTGGTAACCCAAGTCTTCTGGCCGTTCAGAACGTAGGTGCCGTCAGCCTGCTTCTTGGAGGTCATGGTCATGCCCATGTTGTCAGAACCAGCAGCGGGCTCGGAGAGGCAGAGAGCAGCAACGGACTGGCCGGACTTCTCGTACTCTTCCATGATGACTGCAGACTGCTCAGGAGTACCGAACTCAGCGAGGTCGGCGCAAGCGAGCATACCAGTCATGAACGGGGTCATAGCACCGGTGAACTCGTAGAGCTTCTCGGTCATGAGGCCCAGGGTTACGTGATCCGTGGGGATGCCGCCAACCTCTTCAGGAAGGCCCATGAAGGGGAAGCCTGCGTCGCGATATGCGTCCTGGGCTTCAGCGCTTACCTGATGGTTTTCATACATCTGACGTACGGACTCATCGTCGAAGTAGCGATCTGCATACTCCTTGAGGGACTCAACAAGAAGTTCCTGCTCGTCGGTGAGAGCAAAATCCATAATCTTCTCCTTCTCTCGCCCGCCCCATCCGAGGGCAGCCGAACTAGTTCTGACAGCAGTATATGCCAGAAAACGGACTTTCTGCTGTACCTGAGTTTAATCGCAAGAGTTGCCCAGTCCAATAGAAAAAAGACGGACGGTGGAAAAAAAATACCGATTCATCAGGTAAAGATTCATAGGCTCGGTCTATCGATCTTCCGCGCTTTTGCCGAAGAGGTAAATAGATATGAACATGGTCAACGTCCAAGCGCTACGCATCCCCCATCAACATCGTAAAATCGACTACTAATATATGTATATATACGTTGGGCAAAATGCATTATTCAACGGCGCAATCGATGTCAAAAAGAACGATAGAACAAGCCTATAGAAAGAAGTTTTTAGATTGCATATATCCTATTGGACACTTCTTAGCGCGAGAATGATAAACTTGCTCGTAGCGGAATATCCGGAATCTGCCGCATAAGGGTTAAACAGGAACCGCAAGGTTCCACTCACAAACCGATTAGGAGGGTTTATGAATCCGAATGCAACCATCACCGACGAGCAGTTCAAGGCGTACCTCAAGAAGGTTCGCGAAATGGTCGAAGGTCCTTACACCGAATGGCAGAAGGAGATCGAGGTAACCAACACGTTCCCCGAGAAGTTCTACCAGTCCAACATCGACAACGACATCTATCGTTACTCTCTCCCTGTAGAGTACGGTGGATGGGGCCTCTCCGAGAAGGAAATCCTGCAGGTTCAGGAAGAGTTCTCCCGTGGTCCTTCGGGCATGCGTATGCACATGCACTATGCATCTGACCTGAACTGGCGCATCCTCAACGATTTCGGTCAGCCCGAGATCAAAGAGAAGTACATGCCTCTCTTCCAGGACAAGACCATCTTCACCAACTTCGCTCTGACCGAGAAGTCCGGCGGCACCGGTGCTGACCTGCACTCCACCGCTGTATGGGACGAAGAAAAGGGTAAGTGGATCCTCAACGGCGAGAAGTGGCTCATTTCTCACACCGACTGCTCTCAGTTCTCTTACGTAATCTGCGTAACCGATCCTGACAAGCAGGGCGACGATCGTCTGTCCGCCTTCTTCGTTCCTATGGATCGTCCTGGCTTCGAAATCGTTCCTATGCCTCACATGATGGGCTGCCGTGGCTCCGGTCACACCGGCCTGAAGTTCACCAACGTTGAGCTCGAGCCCGAATTGATGCTCGGCAAGCGCGGCGAGGGCATGAAGGTTGCTATGCACTCTCTCGCGGTTTCCCGCGTACACATCGCAACTTCTAACCTCGGTATTTCTCAGCGCATGTTCGAGATGTCCATCGCTCGTGCACGCGACCGCGTTACCTTCGGTAAGCCGATCATCAAGCGTCAGGCTATCCGCGTAAAGCTCGCTAACATGCAGATGATGATCCATGCTCTCCGCTGCTCCATCATCGACTTCTGCGATGACTTCGATCTCGACAACAATGGCGAGTACATATCCGAGAAGGCTGCAATCTGCAAGCTGTTCTCCATCGACACCGTTCGTCTCGTTTCCGACGAGATGCTCGAGATCTTCGGTGGCGACGGCTACTTCGAGGATTCTCCCTATGGTC
>ERZ780137.1011-NODE-1011-length-18816-cov-8.345770_pt1 | contig 18816 bp, 14 predicted proteins | sample MGYA00511020_ERZ780137 | MGnify/ENA primary metagenome ERZ780137 (study PRJEB29588, sample SAMEA2157917) | human gut metagenome | biome: human gut; feature: human-associated habitat; material: faeces | place: Denmark | collected 2008/2010 ... | reverse complement strand
TCGAGGTCGGCGGGCAGGTCGTGGGCTATGTCACAGACGAGCAGGCGTTCGACGCAGCCCGCGCCGACGTACAGGCCCGCCTGACCGGCGTGGTCGGCTGGAACGTCCAGCCCGCGTACACCCTTGTCATGGCCGACGCCGACACCCGCCCCATGACCGAGCGCGAGACCGCCGATGCCATCCTGCGCGCCGCAGGCGGCGAGATCACCGAGGGCACCGCCGTCTATCTGGACGGCGCACTGCGGTTCGTCACCGACGAGGGCGACCACCTGCGGCAGTTTTTGTACGCTGTGCGTGCGCCGTGGCAGACCGACGGTGTGCAGACCGACTTTGTCCACGCCCTGCGGCTGGTGGACGGCATCTACCCTGCCGCGGCCATCACACCGTACCGCGACCTGACCGCCGCACTGCGGGCGGACGACCTTTTGCAGGTCAAGGCCGTGCGGTATGAGACCGTGACCCGGGAGCTGCCATTTGAGACCCAGACCATCGAGGACGCGGGGCTGGATTTTGGCAAAACCGAGACCGTACAGGCCGGGCAGAACGGCAGCGAGCTTGTCACCAGCGAGATCACAACCGTGGCGGGCGAGGTCGTCAGCACCCGCGTGGTGGATGTGCAGCTTGTGCAGGCCGCCGTGCCGGAGGTCATCCACCGCGGCACGCGGCTGAAAAGCGGCATGATCGGCAGGCTGGGCACAGGCAGCTTTCTCTGGCCGGTGCCGGGATATTCGGGCATCAGCCGGTGGGCCAGTCTGCCCTATGGACACCGCGGCGTGGACATCACAGCCCCCTACGGCACGCCGATCTATGCTGCTGACGCGGGCACGGTCATTGCCGCCCAGTGGCACAACCACCCCACCATGAGCTGGGGCTACTATGTGGAGATCGACCACGGCAACGGGTACAAAACGCTGTACGCCCACATGTCGTCCTTTGTCGTGCAGGCCGGGCAAACCGTGGAAAAGGGGCAGCTGATCGGCTATGTGGGGGCCACCGGCGCTGCCACGGGTCCCCACTGCCATTTTGAGATGTACTATAACAATGCACTTATCAGTGCGCGGAATGTGTTCCCGGATGTGTGAGGCACAAGGCAGACGGGCTGCTGCCGAGTTGTCGACTTAATTTATTTTGCAAATCGCTTTACTTTTTGCTTTCCGTATGGTAAAATTCTTTGCATAGTAAAGCTGACTAAGCTCTCGTTCAGGTGCAATGGCGCACACGAACGGGAGCTTTTTGCCTAAAACGAGGTGTTACCATGGATCACATTGACCGTAAAATCATCGACCTTCTGCAAAACAACGCCCGCGCACCGTTAAAAGAAATTGCCGACCATGTGTTTTTGTCCAGCCCCGCCGTGTCGGCCCGCATGGCCCGGCTGGAAAGCTCCGGCACCATCACCGGCTACCAGGCACAGGTCGACGCGCCGAAGCTGGGCTACATGGTCAAGGCGTTCATCAATCTGGACATGGACCCCCAGCGTAAGCCGGAGTTTTACCCCTATATCCAGAGCTGCCCCCATGTGGTGGAATGCAACTGCGTCACCGGCGATTACAGTATGCTGATAGAGGTGCTGTTCGGCACGACGCAGGAGCTGGATCAGTTCATCAACCACCTGCAGCAGTTTGGCCGCACCCGGACGCAGATCGTCTTTTCGACGCCCGTGGAGCACCGCGGCGTGCCCGTAGCCGAGCCGGAGGAAAAGCAATAAAAAACAAAAAGCCTTCCCCATCGGGGGAAGGTGGCCGAGCGAAGCGAGGTCGGATGAGGGCGAAGTTTGCGCTGTTTTCCGTAAACGGGATATTGCCGGCAACGCGGCCCTCATCAGTCCGCTTTCCCCGATGGGGAAGCCTTTTTCCGTTATAAGTATCCCCCGCTCCGCAGAACAAAGATCCAGCCTGTCAGCGTCAGGGCGGAGAGAAGGGTCGTCAGGGCAATGCAGCTCGAGGTCAGCACACCCTCATGGCCCATGTTCCTGCTCATGACATAGGCGCTCGGCGTCGTGGGACTGCCCAGCATGATGAGCAGTGCGACGAGTTCCTCATTCCGAAAGCCCAGCGCTACCGCGCAGGGCAGGAACACCGCCGCAAGGCCCACGGTCTTGATGAACGCCGCCGCCAGCGTGGGGCCGAGCTTTTTGATGGCCTTTGTCCCCTCAAACGACGCGCCGATGGACAGCAGCGACAGCGGCGTGGTCAACGACGCAATGCTGCTGATGGTTTTGGTTGCGATCTGCGGCAGCGTGAACGGCAACAGCGCATAGACCGTGCCAAACACAATGCCCAGCAGGATCGGGTTTGTGGCCACGCCGCGCAAGAGCTGCTTCGGGTCAGGCACGCCGCGCTGCTCGGGCGATTCCAGCATCAAGATCAGCACTGCAAAGATGTTGAAAAGCGGCACACTGCCCAAAATCATGAGCGGGGCCATGCCGGCGCTGCCGTAAATGTTCTGGATGAACGCCACGCCCAACACGGCGGCGCTGCTGCGGTAGCCCGCCTGTACGAACTCGCCCACCAGCGTCTTGTCCTTCAAAAAACGTTTAGCCCCCGCCCAGACGGTCAGGATGCCGACGAGGGTGGCGGCAAAGCAGAACAGCACAAACCTGGGCCGGAAGTCGTGCAGGATGTCCACGCTGCCCATGTCCAGAAACAGCATGAGCGGCAAAGTCACCTTAAAAGTCAGCCTGTCAGACGCCTTGCAGAACGCGGGCGGCAGAAAGCCGAGCTGCCCCAGCGCGTACCCCACCACCATGACAAGGAACACCGGCAGGGTCGCGTTCAGGCTGAAAATTAAATTTTGCATGGCAGTTCTCCCCTTTTTTGCTGCCTTTATTCTACCATTCCCGACAAGTCTTTACAAGGCAGGGATTTTGCAAAATCTTTTTTCGGCAAAAGCCTTGACTTTTCCGGGGTGTTTGTGCTAGAATATCTCTTGCAGTCAATGCAACAAGCGGAAGTGCTGGAATCGGCAGACAGGCACGTTTGAGGTGCGTGTGTCTATGACGTGTGGGTTCAAGTCCCATCTTCCGCACCACTTAAAAAAGAACGGTGAATCGTTGGATTTACCGTTCTTTTTCTTTTTTGCCCCCTCTGACTGCCGTTTTTGACTGCCATTTTGGAGGCAAAAATCACTTTATTCCCCGCTGGCCCCTCCGGTTTCAGCCAAAGTCCACGGAAGTTTCTATGCTGTTGACTTGCTCTGCTTGCTTACGGCAGCAAACGCATCGTCAAGCATTCCAGCCATTACGACCTCGGAACCATCGACATGATGCCCGTACACACCGTAGGTATCCATGCTTTCAGAATGTCCGACCATATCTTTTACCATTTCGGGCGGCAAGCCTTTTGTCATACTTATAAAAGTATGACGTAACTCATACGGCGTTACGACCGTAATGCCGTTAAACTCGCAATAGCGTTTTAACCGCTTACAATAATGCTCGCCGTTAAGTATCTCAAACACCTTACCGCCCTTTCTCCCTGTCCTCTGCCACTGCTTCAGCAGGGCCTCTTTTGCACCGGAACACAAGGGCACCAGCCTGCGGGCGTTTCGGTTCTTGCCTGTGGTTACCTGCCCAAGGGTATTTATTGACCTGTCCACCTTTATGTAATCGCTCCTAATGTCAGCCCACTCCAAACCGAATAACTCACCGGGGCGAAGCCCTGTCAGAACTTGCAGACGATATGCGTAGATGTACGGGTCGCTTGTCTCTTGCCCGTCGATGGTCGTTCTCTCCGAGCTAAACAATATGTCCAAATCAGCTTTTTGCAAGATGGTTTTGCCGACCGCTTCGGCTCTGCGGTCTATGTGTATCACAGGCACGAAAGATACCCACTCATACTCAAGGCAGTATTTGAACAAAGCGCTCAAATCGCCTCGCAGATTCTTTAACGCCTTTCTAGACATATGCTCCCCCTTGGTGCATTTTCGCTGTACAAGCACTTCCGGGGCTTTTCGGTTATAGAACGCATCGTCCATAACCTTTTTGATATGTCCGTTCCTCACGGCATCCAACGGCAACGAGCCAATCACATATTTAACCCAGTTGCGGTAGCGGGAATCTACCGCGCGCCAGTTGCTCTCGCTTGTGTTGCACTGTAACTCATTGTGGAGCCAGCGCTCATATGCCTCGTTCACCGTTTCAGGGGGAGTCAGCATCTGCATAGCCCACGCCTCGGAACCCACAACTGTTTCAGGCTGCTTCTTTTCCTTTTTTACAGGCGGGGTTCCATCCCACTTTGCAGCTTTTTTCTCTGCATCCGCTGCGGAAATCGTGCTATAAAAGCTGCGTCTGATTCCACCCTTACGGACATCGACCTGCCACCTCTTTGTATCTGCTTTCCATTTTGCCTTCGCTTTTCTCTTACTCATGCTTCATTCTCCATTCTGATTGAACCTAAACTTTCTTTACGCCTATCGGCAATCTTTTATTTTTCAAAAAAACATAAAAGATACTACTACATACTCCCATGCTCTAAACGCAGTCCGAAAATTTTTGTGAATGCTGTGAATTGTTAATCTGTGAATCCTAATAAACAGTTGAGGGCGGCTCTGGATGTTCCAAGAGCTGCCCTCACTTTTTGTTCATTCCTGCAATGCCATATCCACGACTTCCACATTCCCGTGAACTACCAGACGCTTGCCGTCCAGCTGAATGCCACCCATCGGCATCAATGTCAGAATCGCGCGGACTTTATCCTCGCTCATCGACTCAATCTGCCAGCGGTTCGTGATGAAGTGATAAATGCTCTCTTTCCCGTTGCGGGATACCTTCACCAGCATAAACGACTTTGTTGCCATGAGATCAGTTCCCTCGTCCAACGGCCTAAAGGTGTTGATGCCCGACTTCTCCAGAACCACACCACCCCACGCAGGGTCGGGCACGACCTGTTCATCGTCCGTCACCAACAAACCGTTCACCACGCCACCGCCATGTACAAAACTGCGGATTTGCGCGTCCGTCATACCCTGCATCTGGCAACCGTCCCACAACTGCCAGCCAATGCGGCGGGTACCAAGCACCTCAACATAGTTTACAGTCAACTTTTTACACATGATTCATTTCTCCTATCTACGATTTATCGTTGGATTTTCTCATCCACTGCACACATCTTAACGCTGATAACCACACTTGGACAAGACATGAAACTGACGAAGAATGCAGCTATGAATTGGTCTATTTGTCGAAAATGTAGAATAAACAAAAACAGCAGCTACCATTTTACCGATAGCTGCTGCCGCCATGCTGATTAACGTCTATTATTTTTGAGGGGTGTTACGCCCACCTACACGCCAGATTCTTGCCAGCGCTTTACAAACAACCTGCAAGCATGCACAATGCTCCATATATTGATTATCAGGGGGCATAACGATTCTCGCCACCTCAATGCCTGTGGGCAGGAACACCCTGTACATATTGCAATCCTGCCCGATGTATAAATCGCTCATTTTCATAAAAGCTCACTCCTTTATTAGATTTATACAATCTAACTTTCGAGAGTCCTACAAACGGTATCTATCCATAGGCTGTTGCACCTGTTTACCATGATCTTGCAAGAGGGCCCTACACCCCGATGGGGGAGGAGGAGGGGCAACGGCCCTACTCATTGTCAAAACCACTTAAACCTCAACTCGCTAACTATAGCCCCACCATTTCGATTTTTGAAAATCAGCAAAAGGCTGGATTTTTCAACGGTAAATCGTCAACCAGAAGCAACTCTTGCGAAAAAGCAACTATCTTTCGCAGAGTTTTCTGCCAGCCGATGAATGATTTCATAGACTTTTCCCACTGTGAACCCTACCATGTATCCCCACAACGGCCCTACTCATTGCACATACGTTCTGTTGCCCACGCACTCCCAAGGCCAGCCACCAAACCCGGCAACAAAAAATGACCGTTCCCATCGGAACGGTTATGCTATTGGAAACTATCAACTTGTCGAGAAACTGTTGCAAGAAAAATGCCGGAAAATATCTTGAACTGAACGCCTACCACAAGCGCGGTAAACCAAATGCCTGTTTGACAGATTCGATAGCTCTATCTATGACTAACTGTATCTTATTAAAAATAGCAACTCTATTAGTTGCCATATTTACCAATATATTTTTTCCAATCGCCACTCTCGAATCCATCAACCACTCTCTGAGTGCTCTCATCAATCTCTTCCTTAGTTATGTTATCTACTTCACCCAGACCTGGCACTATTTCTGACCATGTACCATCATCATTTTTTGAAAGTTCAGTTCCATCATCGTAGTAATAATGTCCGTTGATCTCATAAACCTTGTATCCTGCACTGCAACCAAACTCACTACTGTCATGCACTGCATCCGCTTTACTAAAGTCTATCTCAGTGGTATTACTGGTTTCACTCGGCTTATCAAGGTTATCCAAATACTCCAAATATCCATCCAGATACGGATTCTTACAACCGGAATCTCTGTCATTTTGTACCGATTCCCTCGTTACGCCATTGCTATAAAGCCAGTCATAGAGGGTGTCGATATCCTCGATATCTGTACCACTATCGCAGTCAGCCATATCACTCGCACTATCCCCGCTATATTGCTTGATCTCTATGTCACTTTCACTCTTATATTTGTTTACAGACGAATCAAAATCATGACTTTCTGCGGGTTCCTCTGTCGGCTCCGGGGTCGGGGTTGCTTCTGCGGTGGGTGCAGGGGTTGCAGATTCAGCTATATTGCTTTCTGCTTTACTACCACAAGCTACCAATCCGATCATCATCGCACTGACACCAACCATTGCAAGTATCTTTCTATTCATCATGATTTTTCCTCTCCTTATGTACATTTTCCACTTTCATATTGCTATCATAACGCATTCTCTTTGACTTTACAATAGCTGTTCATGCTTTTTCCTATCTCGCTGGTCTACTGTATTTTCCTCATAATTAGCTATAAGCGATGATCTCCTTAGCCATATCTGGAAGAAGTTGTTAATACGCGTAGCGAAGAAGTAGCTGACCTACGCTCTTTCCTAAAATACAAAAGGGTTGCCGGACGTATCCCGCAACCCTACAATTTATATTTCCAACGATATTATGTATAATATACTCGCTTATACAAGACCGTGGTTTTGTAGCAGAAGATTTCACTGCAAGTTTACAGCCTGTTTGCTATCGCCATGTCCTCATCTGCTACTACACGGCCCTACACCCCGGTAAACCATCACGGGCCGCTCCCATGCTCTCACACCCCAAAAAACTATTCCAACACAACTTCTCGCCAACAGGATTTTTGAAACCCATGATCTGAACGCACCCATGCTCTCAAAAATCCGCGCCATGCTATCCCGATTTTTCACCATCGGCATCGAGCCGTTTTGCCCAATGTATAGCACGACTTTTTCACTGCAGAAAATCGAAAAATTCATCCTTTACTTATTCATTTCAGCCTCCGCAAAACCCGGAAATGCTGAAACACGCTGAATGCAGTAAAAAAATTGCTAATGTTTCAGCGGATTTTCTGAACACGCTATCGCGCTTGATTTTTTCACGCACAGCGATAGCGTTTTATTATGCACCCCCCTAAAATTTTCATTAAACTATAAACCGCCAACAATCACACACTTTTTGAGAATTGTGAATTTGTGAATTTGTGAATCACCTTTGCGGGCGGTTCATAGTTCACCCACACGATCTCATGAACGCGCGGCTTGCTATCTCCCACTTTTGAGCGGGCGCTGACTTTGGCCACCTCGCCCAAATCGACTTTTAGCCAACGATCGGGGCTTAGCCTCTCGGCATAGAGACGGCTCTCATACCCGCAAATCAGCACCTTTCCGGCGGTCTGGTTTGCTCGGTCGAGGAACTTCTCATGCAGGTCTCGGCCCCAGTCGTAGGCCCCGTAAGCCCCTGTTTTGCGGCGCTCCTCCTCCGGCCCTGCCAAATACGGAACGTCCAGCAGCACCATGTCCTCCGGCCAACTCTCGGCCATAATGTCGAGAGCGTCGCGGTTGGTTACCTGTATGCCGTAGTCATCCATGTGGAAGTGGGCGTCTTGCAGGCTTCCATATAAACGCTCACGGTAGCTGCGTAACTTCTTCTCGTCCGGCTTTGCATAGCTCTCCATCGTGGAGTTGAAGCTCATGCAGAGCCCTTGATATTTTGCCACGCCCAGTTCAAGCTGGGTGTAGCGACCCCCGGTTCTCTGTCCGGCCAGAACGACCCTCGCGCGTTCGAAGGTCGTCTCGGAGTAGGGTTCGGTCTCTACCCTCTTCAAGAACTCACCGAACAGATGCCTGTCCTTGATGCAGGTCATCAAGGCTGCCATTGCCGGATTGAGGTCGTTGTAGACCATTCGCGGCGCATAGCGGCAGTTCAAAATGAGTTTGGCGGAGCCTCCACAGGCATCCGTGATTGAAACCACACCCTGCGGGATAAACTCCGCTATGCGCTTGCATAAGCGTTGTTTACCCCCGTAGTAGGGGAATGTTCCAATGGCCTTAGCCATTCGCCGTCACCCCCTTATTACAGACGATGTAGAGTTTGCCGCTACTTGAACCTGTCTCGCGGTAGTCGTAGCGCTCTCCATTGCACAGGAGCAACCCCTGTGCCTTGAGCGCTTTTTTCAGACTCAAGCTGTTCTTGCCAGCCAGTGCTTTGAAAGCACTGTTGTCAAGCACATAGTAGTCTTGGCCGTCAACGGCCTTGACTTCGGTGCCTTCGTCAGCCAGCTTGTCGAGCAGCTGCGGAACACTCATGCACCCCGGATTATTATCGTCTCGAATCTCAAAGTCTGATAGTTTCAGGACTTTGACTGCCTCACGGAACGAGTCTGCGATGGCGTAGACCTCGGAAGCCTTCAGGTCGAGGAGCCTGTTTTCCAGCTCCGTGCATATCTTTTCTCTATTGCAATGCGCAAGGTTTCCGTACAGAACGCACTTGGGGCCCTCCTCCGCGTCCGTCTCCATGAAGATGACGAACTGCGGCACCGGGGCCATATCGTCCTCACGGCTGTCCATGCGCATAGCCGCATACACGGCTATGCCCTTTGCCTCATTCTCATACAGCACTGCCGCTGCGATGCTCTGCCCTCGGAGCGAGATTTCTTTGATATTCATGCCAAATACCTGCCTTAATACAAGATTTATACTTCAAAAAAATCGAAGTATATGCTTCTTATACAGGCAAGCCCTTGTCATTAGATCGTAACCGTTTTTGCATAGGAGGTTACACACCTACCCACTGATCTTGCATCGCTGGTCATTTTTCCTCAAAATATGACCAAAACGGAGTGATTTGTACAAAGTTGCAAATGGTTACATTTTGGTTACAAATTTTCCGCTTTCTCGGTTTTTCCATTGACACCGCCTACTTCTCGTGCTACGATAACTCAAAACTTCGGTAGGCACTCCTGACGGCTATACTGACCGCCACTAAATCTCAACTAGCCAGCCGAAGGCGGTCAGAAGCCACGCTGGGGAATTTTCTAAAACATACACAATATCGTATAATTTTCTTGAACTCTGAACGGTTGGAGGCGGTCTGTTAAGGGTTCAAGTCCCATCTTCCGCACCAAAAGAGAACCCCCATGGCGTATCCCGCCATGGGGCTTTTCTTTTTTCCTGCCACGCAGACTAAACAAAGTCCCCCGGCATCATCACGATGCCGGGGGGCTTTGCGTTTATGGAAGGACAAAGAGAATCGCAGGGTTAAAGCTTAGGCGCGGTACTCCGCGGGCAGCTGGTCGACAGTCTGCCACTTTTCCATGGCATCTTCCAGTTTCATGCCGTTCGCAACCGCGTCGCGGCGGCAGGCGTTGACGGCCTGGATCTCCTTCATCTTCTCGCCGGTCAGGCTGTAGCCCTTCATGGCGATGAGAGTGGCCGCCCAGGCGACCATCGGGATGGCGCAGAACAGGACGATAACGACCACATTCATGCCCGGAGTGTACGGGTCGTACTGGGTGGGCAGGTTGTTCAGGCCGATAAAGGTCACGGCAATGCCGACGACGGTGGCGGACAGGCTGGAAACGAGCTTATCCACCAGGCTGAACAGCGTACCCATGATGCCCGGAATATACTTGCCGGAGCGGTAGGTCTCGTAGTCGGAGCAGTCAGCAACCATCGGAATGGGCATGTCGGCAGTAGCGTAGTATGCGCCGTAGCCGATGCCGAAGAACAGGATGAACAGAATCGTGTACAGGTTGATGGACAGACCATTCTCGCCCAGCAGGCTCAGATGGAATGCATCACCGTGACCCCACAGCAGCAGCAGGACCAGCACGCCGACATAGCAGGCCAGCGCCACGCTGACATACTTCGTCAGGCTGGCCTTCTGGCCCTTCTTCTGGCTGGTGCGCACAGAGAGAATGAAGAACGGCACACTGCAGGCGTAGCCCAGCACCATCATGGGCAGGTACAGCCCATCGTAAGCACCCATCATGCAGCCGTAGAGCATGCACAGGACCGTGGTGTTGTTGGCGATGGAGAGCGCCAGCTTCGTGCCCGCGCCCGCGATCATCAGACGCTGCATGGGTTTGTTTTCCCGGATGATCTGCAGATACTCGCTGACCTTGACCTTCTCGGTCTTTTCGCCGCCGATGCCGAAGTACTTGGGCTGATCCTTCTCCCAGATGCCGATGATGGCCAGGATGGTCAGCGCAATGGACATCACAATGCCCACGGGGGCCAGCATGCGGAAGAAGCCCGCGGAGGAATAGCCGCCCTCATAGTTTTTGGCAAGGATGGGAGCCAGGAACTGCATAACGCCCATGCCCAGCAGACTGCCGACGGTGTTGAAGATCGTGAACAGCGGGCGCTGCTTGGGGTCGTTGGTCAGAACCGTCTGACCGGAACGGGTGCAGCTGGTCTGGAAGGTGTAGCCGATGACCCAGACAAAGTACAGGCCCACAAACGCGGCATAACGTGCCCACATCATCGAATCGGGGATCATCGGGGTGATGCCGTACAGCACCAGAATGCTGGCGGCCATGATAAGGTTGCCGATGGCCATGAACGGGCGGAATTTGCCGAACTTACCGTTCGTGCGGTCCATCAGCGCACCGATGATCGGGTCGGTGATGGCGTCGCACAGGCGCATGGCCGTGACCATGACCGAGGCAAACAGAGTGCCCAGCGCCAGTACATTGCTGCCGAAGGTGGCAATGTAGGAAAGCACAAGGACGTAATAAACATTCGTGGCACCGTTGTTCAGCGGAAACAGTACCAGCTGGTAAAGTTTGGCGCGATTGACGCTGGACGCTTTTGCATTTTCGCTCATGGGCTGCTCCTTGTTGTGGAAAAAGAAATCTTACTCAAAAGTCCCCGCCGGGGCCGGCGGGGAGCTTACGGAAATTCTGTAGAAATTAGGCTTTCTTAGCGGCTTTCAGGGATTTTTTGAAATCCTTGTAGGCCTTGTATTCTTCGGTCTTGCGGAACTTGATGCCGCCAATGATCCACATCACGATGCCCAGCAGGCAGAAGAAGGTGGAGGCACAGGCAATGATGATGCTCATGGTGACAACCGTCGGGCGGGTGACCTTGATGGTGGTGTCGGCACCCACGCCGTTCATGCCGCAGGAGTTGGCGATGGCATACAGGTTGTGGTGGCAGGCCTCGCGCATGGCGGTGACGATGACGGGGTCGTTCTTGTACTTGGGCAGGGTGTCGGTGACGAAGGACATCATGGCGTCGTAGATGGACACACCGGCCAGAACGCCGTCGGGACCGTTGACATACTGTGTCAGCACGTTATCGGTGATGACCATACCCTCGCAGCCCCACTCGTTGCGCAGGATGCCGGTGACCAGACCGTAGTTGCCGCCGGACCAGACAGCGCCCCAGCGGGTGTAGGCGATCATAACGCCGTTGGCGTTGCCGACCTCAACGGGAGCCTGGAAGGCTTTCAGGTAGACTTCACGGGCAGCCTGCTCGTTCAGCCAGACGCCCAGACCGATACGGTCCTGCTCGCAGTCGTTCAGGGCAAAGTGCTTCATCACAACATGGACGCCCTTGTCCTGAATTGCCTTGACTTCGTAAGCGGACATCATGCCGGACAGGAAGCCGTCCTCGGAGTAGTACTCGAAGTTACGGCCGCCGTAGGGGGTGCGGTGAATGTTGTTGCCGGGGCCGTACAGGCAGGCGATGTCGGCTTCCAGGCAGTTGTTGCCGATGACCTTGCCGATCTCGGTCATGATCTCGGTGTTGAAGGTGGCAGCCATAACGTCCTCAGAGGTGAAGGCGGTGGCGGTCAGCTGGCTCTTGTCGTTGCCCAGCAGGCTGGCGGTAAGACCCTGGGGGCCGTTCTCGTCACGGGTGCCGGGGGCTTCCACGCTCTTGACGGGCATGGTCCAGTGGAAGGCGTCGCCGATCAGGGAGTTCATCTCGTCGAAGGTCATCTGATCCAGCAGCTCGTCCCACTTGGGATCGTTGTAGTCCAGACCGATCATGTCGTACAGCTTGACGCCGTTCTTGGCGCCGAGGGTGGGCATATCAACGCTCTCGTAGTCGGCAGGATCGTAGCGGATGTCCTTCAGGTCCTTCTTGAGCAGCTCGGTCAGGGCCAGCTTGACGGTTTCGGTGGGCAGGGTGCCGTTCCAGTCAGAGCGGCTCAGCCAGGTCACGGTCTCCTCGATACCCTCGTACAGGTTGGGGTCGGCGCAGGACAGCTGGTTGGTGATGGCAGTGCCGTTTTCGCTGGTGGCATAGGTAGTGGTGTCGAGGGCGTCCTCGGTCCAGGTGTAGGTCAGGTCGGCGTTGCCGTCGGCGGTCATTTTGCCGTTGGTGGACTCCACGGTGTAGCCCTTGGCAGCCAGAATGTTGTTGACAGCGTTGTGGGCATCGGTGGCGGCGGTGAAGTAGTAGTCACCGGCGTCGAGGACGTAGGTGCCGGCGCCGTAGGTGTCGTAGGAAGCGATGTCGCGCTTGTTGACGGTCATGGACAGCGTCTCGGAAGCGCCCGGCTCGATGCTGCCGGTCTTGCCGAAGCCGACCAGAGAAACGGCAGACTTCTCGACGCCGTTTTCCTTGTCGTAGTCGGTGTAGGGGCTCTGGACATAGACCTGCACGGTCTTTTTGCCGGCCATGTCGCCGGTGTTGGTGACCTTGACGGTGACGGTGTAGGTGTCATCGGCGGCATTGTAGCTGACGTTCATGTCGCTGATGTCGAAGTCGGTGTAGCTCATGCCGTAGCCGAAGGGGTAAGCCACGATGTCGCCGTAGGCGTAGTCGCCTGCGTTGCCGTTGCCGGTGACGAAGTCCTCGTAGCGGGTCTCGTAGTACTTGTAGCCTACATAGATGCCTTCCTGGTAGATCATGTAGGACTTAGCCTTGGCGGACACATCGCCGCCCTCGACATAGCCTTCGTAGGTGGTGGGGGTGAAGTTCCACATGGCGGGGGCGCTGAAGTTGTCGTAGCAGTAGGTATCGACCAGGCTGCCGGAGGGGTTGACCTTGCCGGTCAGGATCTCGGCCACGGCATTGATGCCTGAGATGCCCACGTCACCGATCCACAGTGCGGCGTCGATGTCGTACTCGTTGTTCTTGAGGAAATCGACCTGCAGGGCGTTGGCGGAGTTGATCAGCAAGATGGTCTTTTTGACGGTGCCGTTCTTCTTCATCTCGGCAACGTTCTGCAGCATAGCCTTCTCGTTCTCGTCGAGCGCCAGATAGTTGACCTCGCCGTAGGAAAGGTCAGCACCCTCGCCGCCGACGCGGGACAGGGTCACGATAGCGGCATCGCCGTACTGGGCAACGCTGTCCTTGACCTCGTCGGTGTAGACATCCCAAGGCACCTCGGCGGTGACCTCACTGGATTTGGCGACGGTGCCGCTCTTGGAGCGGGCGTAGTCCTTGCCGGCGCCGACGGTGTAGAAGTCCCACAGGGTGGGGTTGACGGTGACACCGACCTTTTCGAGGGCGGTGCGCAGGGTGTCGGCGGTGGAGGCATCAATGTTGCCGGAGCCGGTGCCGCCGTACACGAGGTTGACGCTGCTGCTGGAGAAGGTGCTGACCTTCGCGTCGGCAGCCAGAGGCAGCGCATTGTTGTTGTTCATCAGCAGGGCAGCGCCCTCGGCCTCGACCTGCTGGGTCAAAGCCAGACCGTAGTTGACCATCTCCTCGGCGGAGTTGAAGTCACTGGTGTAATACTGGGCGTTGGCGTCCTCGTTCTGCAGCTTCCAGAAGCTGCCGCCGAAACGGGCCGCCATGGTGTTGTCGAACTTTTGCAGAAGGATGCTAAGCGGGATCGAAACGATCATCACCACAGCGCAGATGATTGCCAGAATCTTCCACGGCGTAATGTGCTTACGCTTGGTCTTTTTGTAGGCCTTTTTCAAGGTCTGCTTTTGCATTTTCAGATCATCCATTACCTTTTTCTCCTTGTTTTATATAAAACAGCCGCACGGTGCGGCGTGTTTCAAAAGAATACGATGCGATTTCCGGGAGGTTTGTAGGGGCCGGGCATGCCCGGCCCGCGGCCTTCCCGCAAATGCTCGTCTGCCATTCGGCTGCGGGCCGCACATGTGCGGTCCCTACAGCTTGGCGAAATTTACACCCAGTTTGCGCTGGTGGACTTTTTCTTAGTCAGCTTGTAGTCCGGGTTCGGGGCATCGACCTTGCGGAATACCGCATCGTCGATGCTGTCCCCTGCCACGGCCTGGACCTTCGTCTCGCCGTTCAGCTTGACACGGAACTTGAAGATGTGCTCGCCCTCCTGCTCGGCCAGCTTTTCGCCGTTGACATAAAGGCTTACCTGCTTCTGGTTGGAGTAGACCTTGACCTCGATCTCATTCTCGGTGCGGTCCGCATAGCGCTTCGAGCAGATATGCACGAACGGCTCGTCGCTCCACCACGCTTTATAGATGTAGAAGCTGTCCTTCTTGGTCTTGCGGTCAAACGTGACCAGGCCCTTATGGTTCATACCCGGCTCGCCGCCCTGGTCGCGGGCGTCGGCGGCAAAGTCGTACATGTTCCAGACGTGGGTCGCCCACAGCCATTTGTGGCGGTCAAAGCAGCGGAGCATGTACTCATGGTAGATGGCCTGGTATTCCTCGGTGTGGTCACCGCGGTGGGGATGGCTGCTGTGCAGGTTCGGCATACCCTCGGCGCCGTACTCGCTGAAACCGAGCGCGCGATTCGGGTAGCAGAGGTGGAAGAAGTCCATCCAGAGGTCGTTTAAAAAGAGGCCCGGCACGTACCAGCCCAGATACAGGTTCCAGCTGACGAGATCCGTGATATGCGCTACCGGGTTGAAGGGGCCGCACATCGCGTAGCAGGCCAGCGTCGTCAGGCGGGTCTTGTCCATCTCATGGCAGAGATCGTTCAGCACATGATGGTTGTCGCGCATGTCGCGGTTGTCCTTCGTCGAGATCGTGATCTCGTTCGAGACGCCCCAGCAGACGATGCAGGCGTGGTTGTAGTTCTGGACGATCAGCTCCTTCATCTGGCTGATCGTGTTTTCACGGCCATTGGGCATGTGCTCGGAAATGTAGGGGATCTCAGCCCAGACGACCATGCCGGCCTCATCGCAGAGGCCGTAGAAGTACTGGTCGTGCTGGTAGTGCGCCAGACGGATCGTGTTCGCGCCCAGCTCCTTGATGAGCTGCATATCCTCGTCGTGCATCTCGCGCGTGATGGCATTGCCCAGACCCTTGCGGTCCTGATGGCGGGAGACGCCGTGCAGCGGATACGGGCGGCCATTGAGGAAGAAGCCCCGCTTGGGGTCAACTGAGAAGCTGCGCACGCCGAAGCGCTGGCGTACCTCGTCCTGTACCTCGCCGTTCAGCACCAGACGCACCGCGCAGGTGTAGAGATACGGGTCGCGGACGCCGTCCCACAGGTGCGGGTGCTCCAGCGTGACCGTTGTGTCCCGGCCCTTGCCGGTCAGCACCTCGGCACCGGCGGCGTCGTAAATCGAGAACTCGACCTCGCCGTCGCCCTCCATCCAGGTCTTGACCTCGATGTCAGCGTTTGCGCCGTTGACAGTGGGCGTGATCTGCACGCCCGGGCCGCCGAGGTAATCCAGCGCGATGTGGTTCCGGTTGACGACCAGCAGGCTGACGTCGCGGTAGATGCCGCCGTAGAAGGTGAAGTCGGCCTTCTGGGGGTAGACGCGGTCATTTTTGCTGTTGTCCGCCTCCACGATCAGCTCATTGCTGTCGGCCAGCAGCGCCGTGACATCCGCGCGGAAGGTGGAGTAGCCGCCGTCGTGGCGGGCGGCCTCCACCCCGTTCAGCGTGACCTTGGCGCTGGCATTCACGCCCTCGAACTGCAGCCAGACCTGCTGGGTATTCTTGTCAAAAGCGGGCGCCGTGAACTGCGTCTTGTAGATGCAGGTGCCGCGCCAGTAGTCGTTGCCGCCGTCCTGGCCGTCGATGTTGTTCCATGTGTGCGGCAGGTCCACGGCAGTGGTCTTACCGTCAGGGCCGGTGAACTGCCAGTTCTTCATCAGCTTGGTCGTGCTTCGCATTGCGCCCTCCTGTGTTGTTTTTTACTGTACCTGTATTGTACAGAACTGTTAAATTTCTGGCAATAGGTTTGCGAAAAGTGGTATTTCTGGCGGGATATTCGGTTTTTGGGGTACAAAAAAGGCCGCCCGTTCTTTGTACATCTTGCACAAAAAACAGGCGGTATTTTTTCTTTCATCCCCTGGTGAGCGGCATCACGATCTTGACGGCGAACAGCTCTCCGCGAGGCTCTGTCGCCATGGTGCCGCTGTATTTCTGCACGACACGGCGGGCAACCTTCAGCTCATAGCTGTGGCGGCGTCCGTGGTCGGACTGGCTGCCGGACAGCGCCGGGCCGATGACGTTGATGACCGCGAAGCCCTGCCGCCTGCATACAAGCAGGTCGATCATGCGGCGGTCATTCGGCTGCTGGGCTGCAGCGTCGATGGCCTGGTCGAGCAGGTTCGAGAACAGCGCGTACAGGTCACCCGGCTCGATGGCCGCAAGGCAGGTGCCATCGGCCACGCAGTTCAGGCGGATGCGCTGGGCCTCACACAGCAGGCTCTTTTCGGTCAGGACGACGTCCAGCACCTCATTGCCGGTGGCAGCGTTGGCGTCGTACATCCGGGCCGCCTGCTCAGCCTCGTCAAGGCTCTGCGTTGTGGCCTCGTCGGGCTGCAGGCGGCGCAGGTCGGCGATTTGAACCTTGAGCTCATGGCACTTGCGGTTGATGATCTGCACGTTCTGCCTTGCGATCTGGTACTGCTTGCGCTGGCGGTCATACAGAAGGTTCAGTGCGTCCATCTCCTTCTGCATGGCCGCTTTTTTGAAAAGCTCGGTCTGTAAATAGAGCAGCGTCACGCAGTAAAACTGGGTCAGCATCGACGGTGCGACTACCGCCGATGGCTGCAGCCCGACGCGCAGACTGGTTTGCAGTGCAAAAAACTGAAAGACGAATATCACGCCCAAAAGTCCGGCACTGCCCAGCTGGCGAGGGCCGATGTGGTAGATGCCGTCCTCCGGCATCGTGCGCGCCATGGTATACCGGACCGTCACACAGCAGGCAATGGCAAAGCCCATCTGCCCCAGCAGCATCGGCGTGCTGTGCAGCGGCAGATGGCGCATTCCAAGCGCCTTCGCCGTCCAGATCAGAACGCGCCACAGCTCATAGGTCGACTCCGTCGTCAGGACGATCCAAATGCTGCAATATGCGCTGGCCGACCAGTCCAGCAGCGTGCAGAGATGGGTTGACACCGCAGCCCAGATGAAATAACCGCCGTAAATCACCAGCAGCATCGCCGGGTTGGCGTGGCCGCTGTTGGCCCAGACGATGACCTGCGCAAGCGGCACTGCCGCGATAAAATTCAGGGCGGTGCGCATGGTAAATTTCCTGCGTTTTTTCAGCGCCAGCCAGTAGGCCAGCTCCGCACCGCACAGGCCGACAGCACCAGCGACCAGAAGGCCCTTGCGGCCATGAAGGACTCGCTGGGCTTGCAGCAGTACGCCACCGCCGACGACGTGATGGAAAAGCTGGTGGAGGATTACAAGCTGGAAAATTACTCGCTCCATTGGCAGAGAGTGCTGGGCGGCATCCACTATGAGATGCAGCAGCAGGCGTTCTCTAACGTCAACAACTTCGTCATGGCTGAGAATGTCAGCGAAACGACGGTAGCGACCATCAAGGAGAACAGTCTGACGCTGCCCGGCGTGGAGATCGTGGAGACCAGCACCCGCAGCTACGACGAGGGAGACATCATCCCCCATGTGCTGGGCCGCGTGGGCAAGATCACCGCCGAAAAGTGGAAGGTGACGGACGAGAACGGTCAGACCACCTACCCTCTGCGGGAAAAGGGCTATAATATGAACGATATGATCGGCGTGTCGGGCCTTGAGGCCGTCTACGAAGACGAGCTGCGGGGCAGGGACGGCGTCGAGACCATCACCCGCAGCTCGGACGGCGTCATCGTGGGTACGGCCATGACGACGGTGCCGGAGCCGGGCCATACCGTCCAGCTCACCATCGACAGCGCGTTCCAGCAGGCCGTGGACAAGGCGCTGGCCAAGAACATCGAGATGATCAACAGCACCTACAACACCGGAAGCTCGGCCAAGGCCGCTGCCGGTGCGGTGGTGGTCATCAGCACCAAGGACGGCAGCGTGCTGGCGGCCTCCAACTACCCCAGCTTTGACCAGAACCTGTATGCCACCCAGTACAGCGAGTACAGCGCGGACGAGAGCCTGCCCCTGTTCAACCGGGCGCTGCAGGGCCTGTACACCCCCGGCTCCACCTTCAAGCCTGCCGTGGCAGTGGCCGCGCTGGATTCCGGGCTCATCAACCAGTACTCCACAGTGTTCTGCAACGGCGTGTACACCTTTTACAAAGGGTACAGCCCCCGCTGCACACGCCAT
>ERZ780137.1004-NODE-1004-length-18896-cov-4.398015_pt1 | contig 18896 bp, 20 predicted proteins | sample MGYA00511020_ERZ780137 | MGnify/ENA primary metagenome ERZ780137 (study PRJEB29588, sample SAMEA2157917) | human gut metagenome | biome: human gut; feature: human-associated habitat; material: faeces | place: Denmark | collected 2008/2010 ... | reverse complement strand
GGTTGGATTTTATGTATTGGGTTACCACTTGCATATTTAATTGTAAGTGAAGCTATTCGTATTAGACAACAAATACAGAAACAGAAAAAAAATAGAGACAGTAAGGATAATTTAGTGGAAGACATTGAAATTATATAGTTTATTGTCTTTCTTTTTTTAATGTCGTAATTTCCTTATGTCCCGGATAAATCAGATAATTTCCGTCTATATCTTTTAAACGCTGTAAAGACTTAATCATATCTTCTTCATTTCCACCCGGCAGACTTGTCTTTCCGTGTCCTCCCGCAAGCATGGTATCACCCGTAAAAATTATGCCTTTTATATTATCCGGTTCATTTGAATCACCAACCTGATATATTGTATTTTCAGCATCCATATATTTGGCAGCTGTATCTTTGTTTTCATCTGTTCTGTGTCCCGTGCTGTTTTTAAAATCAATCTTAAATGCAGCAGAACCCGGTGTGTGCCCCGGTAAAATCATGGTTTCAAATCTTATATCATCAAGCCAGATTTCATCACCCTCTCCTAATAAAACAGATGGATATACGGCTTTATAAGGCACTTCAACATATGGTCTTTCATTTATCAGTTCTTCATCAAGAAGACGCGGTGCATCAATCCTGCTGATAACTACAGGAATATTATACTTTTCTTTCAAAGCACCAAGTGCAAGTATGTGGTCCGTATGCCCATGCGTCACCAGAATATACTGTGGCTTCAGCCCATTTTTACTGATATTATCAATTATCTTTTCTGCATCATCCGCCGGGTCAATAATCAGGCAGTTATTCGTCCTGATATTGTATACAATATAACAATTAGTAAAACATGCACCAAGAACAAGCCTTATTATGCCGATATTATCTGATATCACTGCATCGCTGATATCTTCCTTTACATAACCTGCAAATTTTGCTTTTTCTATCTTTTCTATTGTATCGTTATTTGCATGTTCTTTTAGTTTTTCAGTCACTTTACTAAATTCCGCCTCTTTTTCACCATAAGAGAGCTGCAACTCATATTCTAACGGCAGCCATGTTCTTATATCAGCCTCGTTATGCTGGATAACCGCCTCCATCCTGTCAAGTGCCTTATACAGTTTGGCTTCAGTTGTAACCTGCTCTTCCATCTCTTTAAACAGTTCATGAAGTTCTTTTTTATACGGCTTTGGCAGTTCATCTATCCAATTTTCAACTATTTTCTCTTCTTTAAGGCTGTCTTTTTCTTTCTTTTCAAATGTCGGAATGTCGCCTGTGAACGCCTCCCCGATATCGTGAAACATACACATTCGGATTACCTTATCTATGTCTGCATTCCTTTAGATAACTATAAAACAACGAAGCCCGTTAGCCCTTGTGGTTAGCGGGTTTTCGCTGTTCTGTACTTGTTGCAAAATCCGCTTCGGTCAAATCTCGGTCAAATAATTTTCTAAAGAAATGTTGCACCTTTTCTATTCTCTTTCTTATTCTTGTTCTGATTATATGATTTCCTTATACAAATTCTGTAATTTATCCATTTCCGATTTTGCTTTATCATCTGTGACGTGCGTATACAAATCCAGTGTGATTGCTATGGAATAATGTCCGAGGAATCCTTGTACTACCTTTGCGTCAATCCCGGCTTCAAAACAACGCGTTGCAAAAGTATGACGAAGTGCATGTGGATAAAAATGCGGAATCGGTATAAACACTGTCTTGTTTTTCTCTGCCTGCTTTTTTCGTTCCTTATTGATAGATTTTTCTATCCAGTCTAACGTCACTTGAAAGGTGTGTTCTGTAATCGGTTTTCCGTTCTTTCCAACAAACACAAGATTTTCAAATCCCTCTAATGGTTGCCATTCACTAGCTGACAACTGCATTTCTTTCAACTGAATCCACTGACGTTTTAAAGCCTTATACACACTGTCCTGCATGGGAATCGTCCGTATACTGTTCTTTGTCTTTGGTGTCTGGTACTTGAATACATACTTCTTTGTTTCCTTATCTTTGATATACACCAACGTTTTATTTACAGAAATTTCCCGTTTCCGAAAATCTACATCATCCCATGTAAGCCCAAGCAGTTCTCCGCCACGCATTCCCGTTCCGAGTGCTACCTGTATGAGATTCTCGTGTATTCTCTCCTTTGCGTGTTCCAATACTTCCCGTTGTTCTTTCACAGTCAGTACCCGTATCTGTTTTGTCTTTGTTTTGGGAACTTCCACTCCTGCACATGGGTTGAATGTAAGAATCCTGTTATGCACTGCATATTTGAACATAGCATTGAGAATATTATACACATCCCGTATAGTCTTTGTGCTGTAATCATCATCTGCCATATTCTGAAGCAGACGTTCCAAAATAATCGGATTAAAATCTGCCACACGTTGTTTTCCTATCTGCTTCTTTATGTAACGTCTGTAAAAATCATCATAACGTACTTGTGTACTCTCCTTGATAGTCCGCTTCTTATGGGTATTCAGCCAGATATCAAACCATGTATCCAGAGTGATATTATCGCCCTTTCCTTTCAACCCATGCTTGACTTCATAGCGTAAATCTTCCATTTCTTGAACTAACTTTTTTAAGTCCGCATTATCTTTTGTATACGTTTCTCCTTTGTAATAAAACCGCCCTCTGTAAATTCCGCTTTTTCTCTGCATAATTCCCGGCGGTAATGGATTTCCTTTTAAGTCCTTGCCCAATCTGCACGCTCCTTTCCGTGCAAGGACTATCAGAACTGGTCTGACAGTATTATATGCTTATTTGTGTTTATACTGCAATTACTTCATATTTATTTTTCAGATTATGCCCTTCGTTTTTCTTCAAAAACTGGTCTAAAACCTCAGAGAGTATAAGAATCTTATTTCCAATCCTTATGACCGGAATCTTCTGCCATGTAATCAGCTTTCGCAGATTATTTCTTCCAATTCCCGTATACTCTGACGCTTCATTCACTGTAAGGGCTTTCTTTGTCTGTATCGTGTTCTGTGTATGTTCTGTCAAAGATTCTCCTTTCTTCTTCCCTCAAAAGGAAAGATTTTTTATAGTCCTCATATATGCGTTGTTGTTCTTCGTTCATCTGCCCCCGTTCTATTAGCTGGCGGATATAATCTCTGTTATCCAGTTTTCCGATTTTATCCATTAGCTTTAAAGAGGGCGAAACTGCTACGTTCAGCCACTGCCATGTTCGTTCCAGTGTCTTTTTCTCTGGATTCATGGTCAACTTTATCTTCCCTACATCCTGCATGAGTTCTTCCCACGGGGGATAAGTAGGATAAAGCCGTTTTCTTGTAACCGTGCTGTTTTCCGGCTTCTGTAAAAACCGCACTTTCTCGTTTAATACAGACAACGCAATCCGTGCCACATCCCTGTCTTTCAGAAGTTCTTCTACTAATCTGACCGCTTTTTTGTGCCGGAATCGAAGTTCATATCTGTTCCAGTCCGGGTTGAGTTCTTTTCCGAACTTTTCTGCCTGTTCATATCCCTTTTCATAGAATGTAATCCGAAAATCACTGTGTTTACTGCCGAGATATAGTGTTTTTCCCTGCGCTTCTATTTCATCCTCTTTCAGTCTATCAGAACGATTCTCTGCTGTATCACGCAACTGACTAGATATCAGCCCCTCGTTTTTCAGACGAATCAATTCCGGGATAGACAGATAAGGCTTTGTATCGTCGATTGCCAAGTCTATCCTCGGAAAATTCACCGGGTATCTGCAAACTCTTTCCAGAAAATCAAACCATGTTTCCTTATTCATCATAAGGAAATTTTCATAATTCCTGCACCCCGAACCACTCATAAGAATCTGAAATCCCTCATACTGTGCATTTCCTGTCGGTTTCAGAATCTTGATATTGTCAAATCTTGCTATCAGTTCGTGTCCAGCAATTCCTTTTTCCTTACCATGCAGTTCCATAAAACTCAGTGGAATCCGCAAGATATCTTCTATGATTATGAACACGTCTACACCTTTGACAGTAATCTGACACCAGTCAATCAGTGCTGTCAAATCTTCTTTCTGACGAGTTACCCCCCTGTTAGTATAGGGGGGTTCTGAAATTTTCATTACCTCTGTTATCATCATCCCTGCCTTTCGTAGTATGCCGTGGCTTTCGCCACGTTCCCGGAACTTCCTCTACTCCCTTTGCTCCTTTCACGCTGTACGGAGCAGTCCGCAGAGAATTTCCGGGAACAGTCTCTACACGTTTCCTTTTCCGGTAACAACACGGATACCCTTGCAGGAGATTCTGTCCACCAATACCGGGAAGTTTCCTCTCTGCACATAAGGGGCATATACCGCTTCTTCTAGTTCTACCACTGTGTAAGGCTCTACCTTTGGAAGTTCTGTTGCTTCCAGACGGATATCTACGCTGTTTCCAAGTTTCATGCTTCCGAGGTGAAGTTTCAATGCTTCCACTTCCTCGGTTTTCTTCCGGGTTTCCTTATCATACTTGTAGCAGTAGTCTGCTCCCATGTAACGGAGTTCCCCGAACGCTTCTCTGACCTGTTCTTTTGTCAATGTAATCTGCATGCTACATTTCTCCTTTTTTGAAATCATGGTGAATGAGTGTCTGGTAAGTGTGACAAGTCCTTTTCATATCCACGTCTATATTTATTTCATTACTTTTCTCCTTACCTCTTAACCTCATCATAGACCTTTTTTTTCTTCTTGTCAACAATTATTTTACTTTTTCCCTTACTTTTTATTTTTGTATTTCAAACGCTTAACTATATCTTTTTATAACTTATTATAATTTTACCCTTACATTTATCCTTATCTTGTGTTATGATGAAAACAGAAACGAGGTGTGCATATGTTTGTGAATAAAGAAGCAGTAGGAAAACGAATTTTACAGATACGCAAGAAATACGGTTACAGTATGCAGAAGTTTGGGGAAATCATAGATAATGCCCCGAAAGGCTCTGTAAACAGTTGGGAAAAGGGTGTGAATCTTCCCAATGAGAAACGCTTGAAGCAGATTGCCACGTTGGGCAATATGACGCTGAATGAACTTCTGTATGGTTCATTTAAAGAATATGTAGATATGCTTATCACAGAAAAACTGGGGATTGAACTGCCGGAAGAATTTACCAGAACTTTCTATTCTCTTTTAGAGCAGAACGGATTTACCTACGGGGATGATATCGAGATTGTCCGGCTTGTAAACGGCTTTCTGACTTATCATAACCTTACAACAAAAGAAACCGCCATTTTCTATCAGCCAACTGCATACTCCGGCGATTATTTTGACGGTATCATACAAAAAGCGGATTCTTCCGTTCTGGTCTGCCGGGCATATGCAGATAAGGCAAACAACACCTTACATATCATTCCGGCTTTTGAGAATGGACAGACTGAGGAAGTAGCAGACTTCTTTCATGCACTGAAAAGCATAACCGCTCCACACAACAACAATTATTTCACTTCCGGCTTTCTGACACTCGGACTGGCATTGAGAGATTCCAAAGTAATTATCTATGGAATTGATGAAAAACAGGGAACAACACAGGTAATCCCTTACGAATATGATTGCGAATCAGACGCTTATATCCAGAATGAACATCTGGCATATACCAGACAGGATAGCTTTTTCCGAGAAGCCACGAAAGAAGCGGTCTATCGGAAAATGCAATCCGACAGAAGTAACCCATAAGATAAACAAGAGGACTTGCAAGGTTTGTGACCTTTCAAGTCCTCTTATGTATCATGATGGTATTGGCTGTGTCCGTTCCGTAAAGGACTGCCCTACGGCGTCTCGGCTTCGCCTTGTTCCTTTACCTCACTAATAATAATGTTCTGATAGCAGAACTCTTACTTATACTTTTATCTTACTATTCTTTCAATTTTTACCGTTTCACCATCAATATTATACTTAAAAAAATAAAATTTAATAACATTTCCTTCTGATACTTGTTCTAGATCACCTTTACACTTAGTACAATCTAAACTAACTTTTGTCGTATCAAAAAATAGACTACTTTCTTCCTTCTCATTTAGTTCTATTAAAAGTGTATCAAAAGTTTTCTCTACAACAACCCCACTCAAATGAAACCAATGAGAATTATCATCTCCACTAGAACGCAACTCCATATTTTGACGATTCTCCTTAAAAACATTTCCTTTTACGCCAAGCACAATTAATACTATTGCAAGCAAAAGTATGATTAACAAAATCAATCGTTTCTTATCCATTAAATGTAGTCCCCGATATGTCTGTCCAACTATCAAAATCAAAATTCAAATAACGTACTGTATCCCCCCATCCATCAAATACCATCAATGTATGTACTGTATTTCCAGAATTATATGCTCGCAAAGTTGCATATCCCTCTGCTGCCATTGAATGCCCCGCACGTTCTCCAGTATCACTGCTAATTATACCACAATGGACAACTGCTATATCTCCTCTATCAATGCAATTAGTGAAAAAATTATAATTGGGACTATAGTCAGTATTTTGTGTTACAGAAACATTCTTTCCAGCACAAAAGTCCACAAATCCAGGTCCAATATTGCCAATAGTTGTTGAACCATATGTTATTCCTCCACTCTCCGATGAAACTGTCGTTCCTGTTGAATCCCAAATATCCATATAATCACCTGCAATATCTGTATAATCAACAGCATTATAATATGCACCACATGCTAATAATGCACTAACTGCACATGCATAATGTCCTGTTACACTTTCTATATACGGCTCATTAAAGGAAATAAATTCTTGAAGATGATTTGTTGAAACAAGCGTGTAGTTTTCATAAACTTCATCAATATCTAGCAAAACCTCATCCCAAGTAGCTGGGTCTTTTCCCCTACTCTCATTCAAGGACAGTACTGTTTTTTCTAATGTTTCACCATAATTCGTTCTAATCTTTCCCAAATTATCAACAATACCATATTCAAACGGAGCTATTTTATATATTTCAGAGGTATTTGCTTTTTCACTAAATACATTTGCTTCACTTTGATAAATCACCTCATATGGATTTGCTGAATTATTACCAAATGAGTATTCTGATATCAAAGATTCACACGTAGTATCAAAAACTACATATCCATATGGTTTGTTTTCTAAATTGTAATTTACAATATATCCAATAGCTTGACCTGTTGTATCATAAAATTTTCTCGGATTATTAGCAACAATATTGCTATTTTCTCCTATTCCCTTTGCAAAACGTTCTGCCATCTGTATCGCCAAATCATCCGTAACATTTACAACAGAAGTATTCTCCGATGCATGGACAGGAACTATTGACATAATAGTCAATATAAAGATTGTCAAAAGTGAAGCAAATCGTTTAAAAATTTTTCTCATAAATATCCTTCCTCCTTAGATTATATATTTACTTTAATATTATATCTTATTCCCTATTTTGTCTATATTTTTTTATGTTTATTTCAAATATTTCATTCCATTTTATTTTTATCAAACTATTTTCAAACAAATCCAAACAAAGAATCTCGGGGCAAATTTCGGTCAAATCAGGATAAATAAATATAACACTTTATATGTAAGTCAATTTTAAAAAAGCCTGTAATTCCGGGCTTTACAACACTTTGTAACACAATATAAACCAGTTCGATAATCCCTGCATCTTTAAACTCATCCTTCATAAAATAAGCCATAAGTGTAAGCCTGTAACAGTGCTCAGCAACACTTTCACGTCTTCCAGATGAAAGCCATGAATGTCTTGTATTATTTTTTAGTTTTTCAGTCAGATGCATTATTTCAAAATATTTTTCAAGATTCATAATACTTCTCCCTTTTGATTAATCTGTTGAAATGTTATGTGTTTGATGATTTTTATAAATTTATATAACATGCTGTGATTCCAGATATGCAAGGAAGCCTTCACAGCCTTCCACAACATCCCTATATGTATCGACGAAATTGCCTGAATACCATGGGTCAGCAATACTGCTGCCTTTGCGATCTGTATAATCCAGAAGAAGCTTTATTTTGTTATCTGTGTCAGGTCCTGTAATTCTTATTGTATTGCGTATATTGCTGCTGTCCGCACACAAAAGATAATCATAGTAATTGTAATCCTGCTTTGTGACCTGTCGTGCCCGCTTGCTGCTGAAATTGGTATACGCAGTCTTTCCAATTCCGTGTTTTTTTAGTTCTGCCTGTGCCGGCGGATATATAGAATTGCCTTTGCCATTCCATATCTCCTCGGTCGATGTCGCCGCCGATGCTATATCAAATTTATCTTTTATGCCACGCTTCTCAACCATGTCTTTTAAAATAAATTCAGACATCGGTGAGCGGCAGATGTTGCCGTGGCAGATGAAAAGTACTTTTATCATTATTTTATTTCTCCTTGTTTTGCCCCGGAATGCCCTACCTCGACTATCGTCTCGGTCGCGGCAGTCGCAAAATGCCCGATTATGCAAGCATATCGGGACACTTCGCTCGTTGCTTCGCGTATTTTGCAAGGAATTTCGGGGTTCGTGTGGTTTGCTCTGAAATTACAGATTGTGGCAAATCAGAGCAGAATTAAGCAAGTTATTACTACCTGTTAGTAGTAAAATTGGTAGTAAAAGGGAAAAGGGAGACTACTAAGGATTTTTTCCTTATTCCGCCTCCGCAGATTTAAGTTTTATGAATTTAACTCTCTCACTACCAGTCTGTTCAATTACAAAGTCTTTACCAAACATTTCTATCAATGAAATAACCAACTGTTCATACGCATACTGGCTATGATAGAAAATAGTAATTTCTGAAACATATTTTTCAAGAAAGAAATCCTTCAATATTTCTTTGTCTGTCATTCCCAAAGAATGCCCCATAATATATACTTTAATCGGAGTATCTTCCAAAGTGGTAAATTCTTTTGGAATCCATGTTTTATAATATGCCTCTGTTTTCTTTTGGATTCGTTGGAAATACTTCTGAAAATAAACATAATCTAAATTATTGAATGCATTATCGCTTACGCCTAATACAATATCATCGTTTGCTAACGAACCGTGCACTTGATGATTTGAATTTGCACTGCCATAAACACTTTTATATGTATATGTGTAATTAAAGTTAAGCAAATTTATATTTTTCAATTCTTTAATTTGTTGTGAAAAACAAGGCACCTTTATATTACCAACAAATTCTCTCATATAAATTGTTAATGCTCTTATCAAGTCATTCAACCCAATTTTTAATTCAGCAAGTAATTGGATTTTCACATCTCCATACACAATTTTCTCTATATCACTTTTTAAATATAATCCCACATTTAAAGGCATCGCCTTTGAATGTGTCATCACACACTTTATCGCCTTATACATTGTTGGATTAATCACCTGTGACATTACTTTTCCTTCACACTTATAAATCTCACATGTACAGAACTCCTCTACCAAAACAAGTAATTTTTCTATCTCCGCCTCAAAATCAATCCATCCCTCAGAGGAATATCCAATTTCTATAAAATATTTTATCCATACATTTCGTGAAATAATGTCCCCTAAAATTGATATACTTTCATTATCCAAACATATTGCATGATTAGCAAAATCCTCTAACGCTTCCTCTGTCAGTTTTCCATATTCGTTTACAGATACACTAAATTGTTCATGCTCTGTTTCACTTCTCATATTATGACTTTTTATAAGTTGTTCAGTGTACAAAGAGTAAAACTTTTCCCAATTTCTTACCAAAAACAGGAAGTCTGTATATCTTGTTGGTAGTTTATGATACAAATCGAATCCATTTCCTATAATCAACACATTATTATTCATCCTAATTACCTTTCTCTTCTAATTGTTTTTCTTTATTATTGTCTTTCAGCCTTAACAAATATAGTAATGCATATGCCCGATTATACAAATATTCAATGAACTGTGAATCATTTAATGCTTCTCTCTGCTGCTTGGCTGCGTTTAAATAATCATTGTGTCTAATATCAAAATATTCATTAGAAATCTTCATCAAATCATCAATTTCGCACTTAACCACCGCATATACTTTACTATTACCATCATCTTTTACAGACTTTGCCAAGGCACCATATTGCTTATCTCGATTTCCTTTCTGCGTAGAAATCATGTACTGCAAGGCATCTATTATAAAATCCAATGCACTTTTCTTTTCCATCATATCATGGCTATTTATCATATCCTCGGAGAATCTGATTTTTCTTTCAAACATCCTATAATTAATAATCTTATCAATTCCATACGTAGTCTTATATCCTTGTTTTAATAAAATACCATTTTGTAATCGGTAAGGGAGTTTAAATATTTTTAATCTTTCATTTACTTCTATGGTAAATGCATAATGTGATTTTCCTTCATTGATAATCCAGTACTTATATGCCAATTCAATGAAAGTTTTAATATCTTCCATGTTACCAGTGTTTTCTTTTAATGAATCTGGATAATTCACACCTCTATGGATCCGAAATTCGTAGTCATAATCTATTTCCAAAAACCACATCCCACCATCCCAATTATCCCAGCGTAGGTACTGCGATTTTAGCAATTCCATACTAACCAATTCTGTTTCAAACCACAAAATGAACGATGACCAAAATCTTTTTATTTCAGCATTTTCCTCTTTTTTCTTTCCTGTATATTGGATTCCATTATTGGCTAAATACATTACTAACATTGCTCTAACCGTATTTGCATCTCTTATTTCTGTTCCATCTCTTAGTAATATTGAATCTCGTATTTCGGGTAGTTCATTCTGCATAACATTCGATATTTCAATTATTAAATCAAATATTTCATCAGTCGTATTATCTATAACATCATAGTTTTCTACTACATTATCTATTTTTTCTATGTAACTTATAATTAATTGAACCTTAATATTATTGATTTTTTCTTCCATATTTCCCCTTCACTTATTGTATCGACAACTCTACATAATATATACACATATTATATCGTCATTTTCACTTCTTTTCCACTCAAAAAACGCCCCAGCCTAAGCCAGAGCGTTTCCTATCTTCCATTCTTTATAGGCTTCAATCAGAATCAGAATTCTTGCTCCGATTCGTATTTTGGGAAATCCCGGTGTCTTTGGCAGGCTGATTCCCATCTGTGCAGATAATTCCTGCACACTCATAGTTGTTTTTTCCATAAACTGTTGCTCCTTTCGTGAATTTTGCTGTGTCCGTCTCTTCAATGAGTCGTTTCTCTACTACCGCTCTTGGCGGTTACCAGTCCCCGCAGTAACAAAGGCTTGTTCATTGAGAACGGGATGAAATTGTCAAGGCACAAATCCGTTACACTATTTTGTGTAACTTTTTATTGTTTTCAAGAGTATTTTAAGATATAATATAACCGAAATCCAAAAATTGACGGTAACGCTAACGGTTACGGATTAATGATAGATTTGTGAGGTGAGAAGATGCCATTTAACTGGAACGGAGACTATATTCCGTCTAAGGCAGATAAGACAACCGACATATTGGGTTCAAAAGAAATAGGTGGTATCGGACAGCTCATATATCACCCATTCAGATTTGCAAGTTATGATATCAGCTATGACGGAAAAAATTATTGTGCTTATCCCGTATGCAAGAAGGGGCAAGAGCCAATATTCCCTAATGATGATACTCTGACAGGACGAGGAATCCTTGTAAGCCTATGTAATCTTGCAAAGGTGATAGACAGTTTTGAGAACAAGATTCCTAAGGAACAACTTATAGTCCGATGGTGTATGGAAAATATGCACCCTTACAGCATTGACTTTATCTACTCAGAACTTGTAGAGAATTTCTATATCAATACTATTGACGCAGAAATGGTCGAGCATGATGGCATTTTTGAGATTGACAAGTTTATGAATGATTTAAGAAAGCTTTATAATGCCGTCCGATTCTATGTTGCACTTGAAGGAATCCTCTTTGCCGAAGATGATGTAGCATATAATCTTTATGAAGAAGGACGATATTTTGAAAGTTACTCCTACTTTGAGAAATACAAACATGCAGTTCCAGAAGTACCGGATGATATAGTTGGTGAACCAAACACTCCTCAAGAACTGTTGGAAAGCATGATGCGTACTAATCAGTACATAGAAAATCACCCTGTAAAACAACCGCTAGAAGGTTCGTTTGATTTTAACAATAATCCCTATGATGATTATGATGAGCTTCGGAAAACGCTTGCAGACTTTATCCCAGAATTTAATATGAAATTAAAGCTCAATTCTGCTACCGGAATATACGAATTTTCTGCTGATATTGATTCCGTATTTGATATAGCGTGGTACACTCTCGCAAAAATGATTTCAGAAGATCCTGCTCTTGAAAACAGAGTCAATAATGATTCAAGACCGGAAGGCATTATGATATGTTGCCGTAACTGTGGCAAATTTATAATAAGGAAAAGTAACAGACAGGAATTTTGTGATTCTGAAGAATGTCAAAAAGTTAGAAATGCTCGAAAGCAGAAAGCCTATCGGGAGCGAAAAGCTATTAAAAAGGCTCATTCAGAGCAGAAAAAGAGACAAAAATCGAAACAATCTGACGCAAGATCAGATTAATGTACGCTATTCTCTATAAGTTATTTGTACGTGGTTATAGAGAATTATAAGAAAATAGCCTTTTATCTTGTCTGACGGAATACCCCCCTATGCAATTTCGCGGAAATATGCGTTTGAGGGGGCATCGGTCTATAGACCAAAAAGAGGTAGAGATTATTAATCCCCCACGGGAGGACAGAATGCAGCAAAGGAGAACTATTATGGCGAAGTTGGAAGTACAGGAAAAGAACGGAACAATATTTTGTCCGCTCAAAAATGCTTGGTTGATAGCCAAGCCAGAGGAAAAAGTGCGCCAGAGATATATTTGTACTCTTGTAAACGATTACGGATACTCTCTTGACCAGATGGCACAAGAAATCAAGGTAACAAACTCACAACGTGGACAGGGTAAAGCTCGTGCAGATATTGTTATATGGAAAAATAAGTCAGATAAGGATGCTAAAAAAGCCGCCTTTATTGTAGTTGAATGTAAAGCAGAAAATGTAAAAATCCATGTAGAGGACTTCTATCAGGGATTTAACTATGCTTCATGGGCACATGCAGAGTTCTTCGTAACCACAAATGAAAAGGAAACAAAATTCTTTAATGTTGACCCAACATATCTTCCTCAGAAGCTTGAAGAAGTCGTTGCAATTCCAACCGCTAAAGATGTCGATAATGCTAAGAAAATTGAACAGTTAAAAAATCAGACCAAAACTTTTACTCGTGAGGAATTCACAAAAACACTTCAGTCCTGTCATAACATCATCAGAAATAACGATAAACTTTCTCCCGAAGCTGCATTCGATGAAATCAGTAAGCTCCTATTTATGAAGATTAGATATGAGCGTCAACAGAAAGGCACTAAAGTATTCACTAAGGAAGAATATATTGCACAGGCTGAGAACTATGAAAAGAATATCCGTCCAGGCTTAAAATCGGCAGGGATTGACCAGCCTTATATGCAGAACCTTTTCAATACTACAAAGGTTGAATTTAAGGACGATCATCTCTTTGAGGAAAGTGACGAAATTAAAATCAGAGAAAACAGTTTTATTCAGATTTTAGAAAAACTACAGAATTTCAATCTTTCTGATACACAGGACGATGTTAAGGGTATCGCCTTCGAGCAGTTCCTCGGAACAACTTTCCGAGGTGAACTTGGTCAATTCTTTACCCCTCGTACTATCGTTGACTTTATGACAGAAATCTTAGACCCTCAAGAAGGCGAGGTTATATGCGACCCTACTTGTGGTTCTGGTGGATTCCTTATCAAGGCTTTTGAGTATGTAAGAGAAAAAATTGAGTGCGATATCAAAGAGCAAAAAGATAAACTCAGAGAAGATTTAGAAGGGGCAGATTTCAACTCTAAATCTGAACAGGAGCAGGCTGAAATCAGTGAAAAAATAGATGATATGCAATCTGCCTTAAATACTGAACTTGATACAAGCATTGAAAATAGCCGTATGTATCAACTTTCTCATAATTGTATTTATGGTACAGATGCTAACCCAAGAATGGCCAGAACATCAAAGATGAATATGATCATGCATGGCGATGGACATGGCGGCGTTCATCATCACGATGGACTGCTCAATGTAAATGGCATATTCGAGGAAAGATTTGATGTGATTCTGACTAATCCACCATTCGGTCAAAATGTCGATAAAAATCAGATTATTTCTGAAGCAGACAAATTTACCGATGAGGAAATGAAGAAGAAATATAAAGAAAAGTATAGTACAGCTTATGACGAGGCATTAAAGCAAGTTGATGACCACATTGGTAAAACATTACTTTCACTTTACGATCTTGGTAGCACTTCTACTCTGACAGAGGTTTTATTTATGGAACGATGCCTTAGACTTCTTAAAAAGGGAGGTCGTATGGGTATGGTTCTTCCAGAGGGAGTACTTAACAATAAGAATCTTCAATCAGTTCGTGAATACTTTGAGGGCAGAGCTAAAATCATTCTTATTTGTTCTATCCCTCAAGATGTGTTTATCGCTGCAGGCGCAACGGTAAAACCAAGCCTTGTATTCATGCGTAGATTTACTGTTGACGAAGAAGCTGAATATGCAAGATGTAAAACAGAGGCACTTGCTGAGGTCACTGCATTACATCAGGCTGAATTAGATTCTTTTGAAAATGCAATAGCTATTGCTGACAGCCTCACAGATTCATTGAAAGATGATTTAAAAGATGCTCATGCAAGATTAAAACAGGCAAAGAAAGACAAGAAGAACACATCTTCTATAGAAGTTGAAATTGCTACAATTAAACAGGAGCAGGTAGATAATAAAGCAAATAAGAAAAAAGCAGAAAAAGAATTAAAAGATCTTAAGAAGAAAATTTCGGAAGACGTAAAGCCTGTAATCAAAAAAAAGTTTGATTATGATATTCCTATTGCAAAGGTTGATGATGCCGGAATCACAACTACTGGTGCAGCATCTGAAGGTAATCAGCTCCCTCAGTTAGTAGATGAATATTTAACATATAGAACACAGAATAATTTGTGGTCTGATAAGCATTTAGCGTACGAATATTATCAGAATAACGACTGTAAATATTGTTGCTCACTAGATGGTAAGGAGGTTAGAAATCTATGATTTTAACTCAAAAAAAGTTTTCTCAATTCAAGGATTGGAATATTGATATGATTTTGTTTTCAAAAGACTTATCAAGCACTTATTCCATGATGAAATTGGAGAAAATCATTGTGCCTCGAAAAGAAAAAATTAAACCTGCAGATATACCTAAAAAGAGGTCAATTGTGTCCAAAATTAGATTTGTGGATGGTGCTGTATTTTTCAAAGACAGAGTAATTAAGAATGATATGAATAAATCATATTTGAATGATTTACTAGTGTCAAATATAAATTTTGAAAAAGGAGCATTTGCAGTAAACAAATGGGGAAATATTTACGCTTCAACAGACTATACCTCTTATATTATTGACACAACAAAAGTTATACCTGAATACTTGTTTTTAACTTTAAGATGTCCTGCTTTTATGGAGTATGTAGCAATGGTAAAACCTAAAGGAATGAAAACTAGAGCTAGATATGAATTTATTAAAAACTTTAATATTCCGGTGCCTTCTCTACCAGTTCAGCAGAAAATACTTGATATTTATCACACAAAGCTTGGTGAAGCTGAAGATAATATAAAGAAAGGCAACAATTACAGTGATGGCTTGCTGTTAAATATTCAGTCAGATGTTTCAGATTTTAAGAAAGAGGTTAAAAAAGAAAATGTATCATCTTCCATTTTGCAAATAATACCTTTTACTTCAACCAGACGTTGGGAAGTTGGATATATTCAAAAAGAAGGTCGATTGGAAAGTGTGTATAACAGTTTCAAATACACCGAATACAGAATAAAAGATTTGCAAGTAGAATCACTATTTGGACTTTCTGTAAAAGCTTCATTAGAGCAGAAAAAAGGAATGATTCCGGTATTAAGAATGTCAAATGTTATAAATGGGGAATTGGATTTTTCTGAATTGAAGTATTTACCTGCGAGTTGTGCATCTACAGCAAAGGAGCCTAATAAATGGATTTTAAGGAAAGGCGACTTTTTAATAACTCGTACTAATGGAAGCAAAGATTTAGTAGGTAAATCTGCGGTATTCGATAGTGATGATGTTTATACATATGCATCTTATCTTATAAGATATCGCTTTGACACAAGTATTGTATTGCCGGAATATGTAAATATTTTATTTATGACACCTCTTGTTCGAGAGCAAATAGCTGTTATGAGAAGACAAGGTGGCGGACAATACAACTTAAACAGTGATGAAATCGGTGCCATTCGAATTCCTGTGCCTTCCATTCCAATTCAACAAGATATAGTAAAAAGATTCAATGACACAAAAGATGGTGCAAAGGTTTATTATGATAAAGCTAATGAGTGCAAAACTAATGCACTTAAAAATTTTGAAAAGGAAATATTTTTATAAAAAATAGCCACAATCCCGGTAATCTCCTCACCAACGATTGTGGCTTTATCATTCATATTTCATCTCTAAGTAATTCATTACTACTAAGGATTTCTCCCAAAACCTTTGCCTTTATCCCGATTCCGCCCATGAGCCTTGGTAATCGAAACCGTAGTAATTCCAAGGCTTTCCGCCATATCATGCCCTGTGTTGCCCCAGTCTGCGAAGGTATGCATTATCATAAAACTGGAGTGCCGTGGCAGATGAAAAGTACTTTTATCATTATTTTGTTTCTCCTTGTTTTGTCCCGGAATGCCCTGTTTTGCAAGGTTTTCTGGTTGTTTTGTTGTGATTTGGTTTTTGCTCTGAAATTACAGATTATGTCAGATCAGAGCAGACCCCTGCAAGTTGTTACTACCTGTTAGTAGTAAAATTGGTAGTAAAAGGGAAATGGTTACTACTAAAGGTTTTGCCGTTCCTTCTGCATCTGCTCAAATACTTCATCCCATTCTTTCTCGTCACGCCACTCATCATTTTCTGATATTACTGCTTTTCCGTCATCATTATACTTGGTGTTATCTGGCACCATTTTATAAGATTTTTCACTGTATTGAGTCATTATCTTTTTGTCCTAGTATGTCTTAGTTCCTAATATTTCGTGGTAATCTTGGTTTTGCTCTAGAATCATTGTATAATCCATTTATCCCTTACATAATCTGAATTACAAATAATAACATATCTTCTGGTATTTTTTCGAGTTCCATTATTGCTCTCTGTCTTAACGCCGTCATATGTCATAGCTCCTTTAAATTTTAGGATAAAATTGCTGTTTCTTCTTATTTATATTATTCATCCCCTCCTCCCTTATTTTGTTGTTATCATTTCATCATTACAACTATATTTACTTAAACTATATTTTTATTTATCAGTCTGTTCACTTACAGTACCTAAATCCTTATATAGAGCATCCATTTTACTCTTTACCACATCATCTGCTCTAACCTTAATGTACCAGTCATGTTCAGCAGCTTACACCATCAAATCCAAACCTAATCATAAGATAAATATTTTTTACTTAGTCTACAATACGCAAGCATTCTTTTTCTCATACTATAATAATGTTCATCGCGAGGCTCAATCTTAGGTCTGTTTCCACGCACTATCTCATCAACTGGCATCTGAAACAAATTACTCAATGCATATAAATTGTCAATCGACGGCACATTAGCACCGTTCATCCATCGGTATATGCTCTGCAGACATCCGAGTCCAAGATACTTTTTCACATCTTTTACAGTCAATCCCTGGTTTTGCATTATTCTTCTTATATTATTGCCGGTTTCAATATTATCAATTACAGGTACCATATCACATCTTCCTTTCCTAAATACTTTTTTCGCATTATTTTTATAAATACTATTATAAATATACTATAAACAATAGTCAAGTATTTGTCATTGGACTTGTAATTCAATAACTTATATAAATCAATCCCACAAAGCATAAAAATGTTCTTTTAATAAATCAATTGCATCATCCTTGCATTTATTTCTGTACTCTTCCAACTTTTTTTCTTCTGCAAAATATTTTTCTGATATTTCCTTATATTGTGGAAGTTCATCCATAAAATGTCCCGTCCTTACCCTGAACTTTTTATCATTTTCCAACTCATCTTCTGTCCTTAATTTATCTCCCAATATGCCGTATTTTTCTGTAAATTCTTCAAATGCCTTGTCATACTCATCATAATATGGATTTATTCTTTTACATGTCTCTTCGTTAGATTCTCTCCATAAAAAAATCATATTATCCAATATCTTATCCCACTCATCATGGCATGTATCATTAACTAAAATTCCCTCTTCATTCGTATAATTTTCCCCAAGATATGATGGCGAACCATTTCTGTTATCCTTTAAATCCTGTAGCATATCAGGAACCAACCGTTGCAGATAACCATCCATATTCCAGACGTCACACTCCGCATAACCTCTGACTATACGCTGACAACTCCATTTTATACATCTTTTTAAATACTTTAATATTTCCTGCATTTTAAATTTTTTACCCAAAGCACACCGGCGGAATTCTTCTTTATCCCAGACATTATTTACATAATATTTTTTATTACTCATTTTACACCTCCAATCTAATTACCATTAATATATTTTCCAAATTTATGCACAATTGTTATTTTCCATAAATTTAATTTTAACGCAAAAATATCCCCGTCAACGACGAGGATATCTTCAATACTAGTATGTAACACTTTGCTTAGAATAAGAAAATTATCTATACTTGGAAGTGACCTCCCTGAAATCCATTTATATATGGCTTGAGGATTTTCAAATCCCATAAATTTCTGAATATCTTTCACGGTATATCCATTTTTCTTTAACAATTCCCTGATTCTTTCACCAGTTGCTTTTTGTTGAATAGATAAATAAACAGGCTGCATTTCTGTTCCTCCTTAATCTATCCCGAACTATT
>ERZ780137.997-NODE-997-length-18986-cov-16.513708_pt1 | contig 18986 bp, 8 predicted proteins | sample MGYA00511020_ERZ780137 | MGnify/ENA primary metagenome ERZ780137 (study PRJEB29588, sample SAMEA2157917) | human gut metagenome | biome: human gut; feature: human-associated habitat; material: faeces | place: Denmark | collected 2008/2010 ... | reverse complement strand
GTCTGCCAGTTCCGCCACATCCGCTTATTTTGTTTGGCCGCCTCACCGGCGACGAATATTATTATAACCAAGTATCCCCCTTTTGTCAACACTTTTTGAAAGTTTTTTTATTATTTTATGCCTTTTTAGTTTCGTTAAAATACAGTTCGTTTCATCGTCATTTATTCCACATATCTTACAAAGTTTTTCCTGCTTTTGTTTCCCGAACTCCCCTTTTCCATCCAAAATTCCTCTTTCCAAAAGAAAAACACAAAATTTCCTTTGTGATTTTTTCAAAAAAGAGTAACGATATTTTTCTTTTCCCCGTAAAAGGTTGACGTTTTATAAAGCTGCGGAACGGTCAATCCCGTTCCCTACAGCATTTTTTCAGCATGTGGCTAATGATACAGTGCCCTATCGTGCTTTTCATCCGCGGATGGATTTCAAAGTTTTATTTTACGACTTCACAAGTATCTCCCCCGCACCGGAATCCGATTGCCTTTCTCCCCTATCCCCCAACCGCGCGTACCGTTCATCTTCATCCGCTCCCCCACCCCAAAACAAAAGGCATGTGCCCCCTTATCTCTATCATAAGGTGGGCACATGCCGTTACATTATCATGATTTTATCACGCCAAAGTCATCAGGCAATGCAGCCATCGGCAAAGCTGTTGCGCTTGGCTTTCTCTTTCTGCTGGTTGCGCTTGGCGATGATTTCTTTGCTCAGGCCAATACGGTTGGTCTTGAAGTGGAAGAACGGGCGTTCCGGTACGGTGAAAATCTCCACCGGACGCATGTAACGTTCCGGCAGGCAGGCATTGATCTTATCGCGCACATCGTCCAAGGTGTAGCCATCTTTGAGCTGGACGTACAGGTACGGCAGGAAGCAGCCTTCGTGCTCATCATCCGGCACGATAACAAAGAACTCGTCCTTGATGCCCTTGATGTCGGCATCGGCCACGATGTTCTCCAGCGGCTGCACCATCAGGTCGCCGCCGCCAAAGCGCGGGGATGCGCCGCGGGTCATCGTGTAGAGCACACCGTCCTCGGACATATAGCCAATATCGCCGGTGTGCAGCCAGGTCTTGCCGTCTGCGTGGACCTGCAGTGCCTTGGCGGTTGCTTCGGGGCGGTCATAGCCCAGCATCACACCGGGGCCCGTCATGCAGATCTCACCGGGGGTATTGTAGGTCAGCTCTTCCTGGGTGCCGGGCTTGAAGATGCTGATGACGCTGTGGATCATCGGCACACCAACGTTGCCGTCACGCACCGGGAACGGAGCCATGGGCAGAGTGGCGTTGGAGCCGGCCTCGCTGCTGCCGTAGCCGGCAGTAAAGCGCAGGTTGCAGTTATGCTGCTTAAGGAACTCCTCAACATTGCGCAGCTGCTTGTTGTTGAATGCCTCGCAGCCGGCGCCGATGGCCAGCATGTGGGACATATCATAGTCAGCCGGAAGACGCTTGCTGCGGCGGATAACCTCCACAAACATGGGGATCAGGGGCCAGTTGTTGGGGCGGTAGCGCATCATTTCCAGGTCAACATCGTACACATCCACAAACGGATCCAGAATGAGCAGCATACCGCCGGCCAGGGGCAGCAGCATCATGGAAACCACAACAGCGATCAGAGCCGGGGGCAGGATGGTCAGCAGCCAGGTGGGGCGGAATTTATCCGAAGAGCCATAAAAGTTCATCTGGGCCAGCACGCCGATGATGCTGTGTGCAGAATGGATGACCTGCTTGGAAGGGCCGGTGGAACCGCTGGTATAGGCGCGCAGCAGCGGGCGGTCAATGTTGACAGGAGCGGGCACAAAGCCGCGAAAACGCTGGCCCATGTTACAGAAATCAGCCCACATCATGGTATCAGAGCCACGGGCGGGAACATCCGGATACAGGGCATCCAGGGAATGCTGCAGGTAAACCGGCATAGCGGCGCGGTCGCCGCTTTCCAGAGCGGGAACGATAACATAGGTATTCACGTTGGTCTGCTCACGGTAGGCTTCGATTTCGGCCTTGGAGAAGAAGTCGTGAACAAAAATCACCTTGGCATTGGCTTTCTGAACAGCTTCAATGTTTTCTTCCAGGGTGTTGTCACGGCACAGCAGCGAAGCGCCGATGCGCTCGGCTGCCAGCAGCAGATAAATGAATTCCGGCACAGAACGCAGGAACACGGGAATCTGGTCCCCCTGCTTGATGCCAAGCACCTGCAGAGCGCGGGCAGTGGCGTCCACCTTACGGAACACGGTACCCCAGGTGATATCCACGCCATAGTAGTGCATGGCAACCACGTTAGGGTCTGCAGCGCGCACGGAGAGGTACTGCTCCACGGTGCAGGCCGGAACCTGGATACCGCGCAGAACATCTGGATAGAACTTCATCCAGGGGCGGTCAATGCTGGGCTTGCCAGTCAACATCGCGTTTTCATTCATTGCAATTTCCTCCAAATGTCTTTCCTTTATAGTTGCAGGGAATTAAATTATCCAAATCAAATCACGCCAAACCTTTATGGCGCTTTCCCCTGCTGTGCACATCGTTGCACAGCGTCACCGAACCATAATGCTATAATTATCTTCGGTGCTGAACATAGTATACCATTCCTGTTTACGGAAAGCACGAGAATCCCATGGCACAAATTTCCAGAAATTGATTCCGCATGATTCACTTTTTTCACATGGATTTTCACGCTTTGGCATGGAGTTTTCTTGCAATTTCATTTTCCTCGGTGCAACAAAAGCCCCAGCTACCGTAGCAGCCAGGGCTTTATGTTTATGCGTATGTATGTTGTATTTTTAGATTTTGTTCATCCAGCTCTCTTGCAGTTCTTCCATTTCATCACTTTTGGCGCGGGTAATCAGATGGATTCCCTGCAGGACATGATGGATGTGCTCCGCAATGGCGTTGCGCTCTTTTGTCACGTTCTGGTCATCCAAATTCCAGACCTGATCAAAATATTCACTCAGGCGGTCTTCCATCACACTGTTGTTGACCATTGCAATCCGGTTGATGGGGCAGTTGTTATCCAGCCGAAGATACGATGCAGCTCCAGAAAGAAACATATTGGGGTCCGCCACATACTGGAAATCGTTCACAATGCGGCCGCCGATCAAGCGGAATTCAAGTTTTTCACGCTGCTTGCAAAGCTGCAGCACATAGCTGATGCACCGGCTGCGCTGATCCGGGGTAAGGCTGACCTTGTAACTGAAAAAGTCCAGCTCGCCGGAAACCGCCATGGAGGAAAATGCAGCTTCATAAATCAGGATGCGAATGTTTGTTTCCTCCACCACACCTTTGGCAAGGTTGTGTACGCTACGCAGCTCCGCAGGGGTAGCACCCAAAAAATCTTTCAGTTCGGCCTCGTGGGCGGTCAGGATCTCTTCAAACAAGTCGTCCGGCAGCAGAAGCTCATTCAGGTGGCCGAACATCCACCGCAGATTGGAGGCCAGCAGCGTGTGCATATAGTCGTACTGGCTGATCAGCTGGCGCATACTGGTATCGCGGAAAAGCTGGTCATCCCGCACGCAGAGCTTGGAGAAGTTATCATACAGGCTTTCGCAGTTCTGCGGGTCCTCGGTGGCGGTAACGGCAGCGCAGCGGCTATGGCTGACCATCAGGCCGGTAATGGCAAAATCGCCCTTGACCACAAACACCGCGCGCCCGGCAGCCGCGGTGCTGCCAAACAGCTTGAAATGAATATGGCTGAAGTTGGTCAGCACGTTAATAATGAGCGCGGCATCATAGATGGGGTCCCATTTTTCGCGGCTGATATCGATCATCAGCTTGAAATAGACGTTATCATAGCTGCGCTGGTCCACCAGCTGGCCGTTTTGCAGGTTGGCAACTTTCAGGCGGTATTCGCGCGCCATTTCCATCAGGTCCATCACAGCCACAATGTCCAGCTGGCTGACGCGGCGCAGCACGGGGTGCGCCATTTTGGTCAGGTATTGCAGCATGTTCAGCTCGGCCCAAAAGTCCGTATAGGGGCCAATGCGCGCCTCGCCGCTGTCCAGCTCCTCTTGCAAATAATCATATTCAGCAATCAGGTTATCATAAATGGCGGCTTTCAGGTCACTGGGGATGCTAACGCTGTATTCCCGCAGCAGCAGGTTACGGCCATCATCGGTGGCTTCATCCACCACGCAGGCACTGATGCCCTCCATCACGCGCTTTTCAGTCTTTTTGGCAGGCAGCATGCGGCCGCTGACCCATTTGCTGATATAGGAAACATCGTATTGCAGGCGCTTGGCCAGGGTATAGTTCTTGACTTCCGCAACTTCCAGCAAATGCTCCAGCAGAATGCTGAATCTATTTTTATCTTCCATTGCACCAAATCCTCTTCACCCATTTAGTTTACACTTTTCTTTTATTCTATTATACAAGTTCCATATTTCGATTGCAAATTCAAATGATAACAGGTAAGGAGAAAACGAAGAAAATATATTAAAATCTTTCACAATTCGCGGCCGCATTCTTTGGCATCTATGCCAGTTTGTTGTTTTTTTGTTGTTTGAACTGACAAAGTTTGTTTGTTCTGCTTGTGATATCCTCCAAAAATTATACTTCGCGCGCCATATTTGCCAAATTTAGCCGCAGCTTTTTAGTAGGTTTTGCCCTTGCACCGGCCTGATGTGTTCGCCATGTTTTTGTGTGTTGCCTTTATTATGCGGGTAAGGTAAATTGCGATTTTTTAATCGTGTACTATTGGGTGGGGTCCCCCGCCCTACTGATTGTTTAAGGGTGTGCTGCCCATTATAATTTGTTCTGTAGGGAACGGTCTTGACCGTTCCGAGGCCTTGTCCGATTGGTCGTGATGGGATTTGTGGCAGGGCAAGGTGCCTGCGGGCGCAGTGACTATTCCAAGGCGTTGGATTCGATTGCTTTAGGTTTGCGGCAAGGAACCACCCCTCAGGCCGCTTCGCGTCCAGCTCCCCTCCAGGGGAGCCACCACAATCATGGGGTCCCCCGCCCTACTGGCCTGGCAAATATTTCACCGAACCTATGCCCACAAATACAAAAATGCCGCAGCAGACTGTTACATCTGCTGCGGCATTTTTATTTAGAGGTTAATGGGCTGGTTACAGCTCATTGTTCGGCTGTGGGATTACTGCAGAACGCCGGTGTTCTTATCAAAGTGATAAGTACGGCCGTCGATGACTGCATCGCCCTTAGCCATGGTGCCATAGATCGGGTCGAAATAGTAACGCTTGTCAGCGCTCCAGCCCTTGATCATGTGGCCCTGTGCATCGTAACGGACCCACTTGCCGGTACCATCGGCGCGGTCTGCCCACTGGCCAGCTTCGGATTCCTGATAGACATCCTTGCTGGTGGCTTTCTTGCCCTGGTCAACGGCGTCCAGCCAGTACCAAGCATCGGAAGCCGGGTCATAGATTTCCTTGCCGCGGCCATCCAGGCCCTGGCGAACGCCCTTTTCGTACCAGAAGTCAGCGCCTTTGATGGTCAGCCACTGGCCGTCCAGAGCGATACCGGTGTACTCGTCAAATGCGCAAGGTACACCGTCAATATCGCCTGCGCCCTTAGCCATAGCGCCGGTGATCAGGTCAAAGTAGTAGGTGCCCTTATCGGTCGTCTGCCAGCCCTTGACCATGTGGCCGTTCTCATCGTAACGGACCCACTTGCCGGTGCCATCGGGCTTATCAGCCCACTGGCCGGCGGCGGATTCCTGGTAAACGTCCTTGCTGACGGTCATTGCGCCGCCCTGGACAGCATCCAGCCAGTACCAGGCGTCGGAATCGGGATCATAGATCTCTTTGCCGCGGCCGGTGGTACCCTGCTTCACGCCGTTTTCGTACCAGTACTTCTTGCCGTTTTCTTCAACCCAGCCGTTCTTCTCGCCGTACTTGGCGGTGTAGTCCTTGCCGTTGAAGTTGACAGCAGCGGTGGTAACGCCGCTGGTCTGCTTTACAGTTGCATCCACGAACTGTGCACTTGCGCAGTTCTTATCGGTGCAGGTAAAGACAGCCATTGCGGTAATGGTGGTCTTTTCAGCGGCACCGTGAGCGGTGCGCTCCTCGGCTTCAATAGCCTGAGGTTCTTCGCTGGGGTTGGTGGGTTCAGTGGTTTCAATCTTCTTGAATTCTGCAATGATTTCAAAGTTACAATCGCTCATGCCAACTGTATACGTACCACCATCTTTGACTTTATCCGTGATACTGGTCTGACCATGGCGAGCCAGCTCCAGTTCATAGCCCGTATTCGGCGTAACCGTTACAGCCATTTCTGCATCCTTCGGTGCACGTTTCAATTCAGATTTGCCATTAACTGTAACAGTAATCGTGCCACCTTCAGCCGGGTCTGCCGTAGTTACAATGCTGTACTCAACAGTCGTAAACTGTACGCTGACATTTACATCGCCGTCCGGCATTTTGAAAGTATAGGTATTTTCATTTACCTTTGTGGTGGAGACATCAACTTTGCCAGATGTAACCGTTACACCTGCCAGCTGAGTCAGCAAAGTATCCGTATCTATCGGGTTGATCTTCAGTGTAACAGTATCATTAGACTTCAGACCCTCAAGCTTTTCAGTTTCCTGTCCATTGACCGTAACTTTGCCGTCGCCGCCCTTGGTAACAGTTACTGTGTAAGTCTCGGTCGCAATTTCCTCAAACTCAGCGCTAACGGTAACATCAGCGGCGGGCATCTCGAAGGTGTAGGTGTTTTCCTTACCGTCTACTGCCTTAAAGTCGTTAATTTCTTTCTTCGTTCCGCCATCCGTATAAGTAGCTTTCAGGCTGCCGTCCGTGTACTTAAAGTTGGTATTCGGGGTAACGGTAACAGTAACAACATCCTTCGCAGCTGCGGTTTTCGGCTCTACGCCCACAGTGCCGTTTTCAACAGTACCCGCCACAGTAACGTTATACTTCTTAACCTCTTCAAACGCTGCGCTGACAGTTGCATCGCCAGCGGGCATTGCAAAGGTGTAAGTGTTGGCCTTTTCTGTGTCAGGAGTTGCTTTCAGGGTCTGATTGTCGCCGTAAGTAACCACCACACCGTCAGCCGTCAGGGTATAGCCATCCTTCGGGGTAGCCACAACGGTAACGCTGGTGCCCTCAGCAACCTTATCCAGGTCAGCTTCGGGGCTGGTGATCTTCAACGTATCCTTGTTAGCATCGGCCACCTTGACCGCATAGGTCTTAGCGGCTTTGGTAACACTGATGGTCACATCGCCGTCCGGCATGGTGAAGGTGTAAACCGTCTTCGCCTTTTCGGTGGTAGCCTGGGCTGCGGCTTCGTCCTGCGCTGCTTCCTGAACTTCAGTCAGAGCAACATCGGTATTGCCGTTCTTTGCGGTAACGGTAACGATATCGGTGCCTTCCTTTTCTACGGTCAGGGTAACGGTATCGTCCTTGATGTAGGTGTTGCTGGTGGTGCCCAGGGTCAGGGTAACGCCTGCAACTGCATCGGGCAGGGTAACGGTGTGGGGGGTGCTTTCGGTTGCGGTATGGCAATCAGAGCACAGGTACACATTGTTGCCAACGGACTTGGTTTCCAGCTCGTCCAGAGCCCAGGTATGGCCCTTGGGCAGTGCGCCGTCAGCGTACTTCTTTTCACCCTTGGTCAGGCCGTACTTGTTGGTGCGGGCCTGGGTGTAAGCGGGGGTATCGCACCATGCTTCAACGGTAACATCGGTGGTTGCGCCGCTGCTCAGGTCGCTGACCATGTCGGACATCGGCATGGTTTCAACCAGGTTAGCGCACCACATGAACTCTTCGTTCTTGTTCTTCTCGTCAGAGCTGCCCATGTTATGGTTGTAACTCGGGTTGTAGTTCCAGGACTCGTTCTTGTAGCTCTTACGGTTTGCATAAGAAGTGCCGGCGGCATCGGTCTTGACTTCTGCCTTGCCGTCCACCAGTTCCTTATAGGTGTTGGACAGGTTGGTGCCGACAGAAACGACCAGCTGATCCTTGGTGGTGTTGATGCCGGTGATCACAGTCTGGCCCTGCTGGGTGGTGGTAGCAAAGCTGTAGCTGTCACGCAGGGTCAGGCCCGCCAGAGGATGGTTCATGAAGGTGCCCAGATACTGCACACTGCTGGTATCCTGGGCGCTATCCATGATAACCATGCTCATGCCGGGAAAGTGGGTATCGGGAACCATGTTGCCGTCCTTATCCTTGGTCAGCTTAATGCCGCCATAGACGGTGTTGTATTCCTTCACTTCTTCCACTTTGCCGGAGGTCGGGTCCATACGGTAGATGGCGTTGTTGACGTTGAAGTACAGCTTGCCATCATACAGTGCGGTAGAGTGTACCAATGCGGGGTAGATCCGCTTTGCAGCAGCGTCTGCCAGGCACTCGGTGTTCAGGTTAGAATCCGCTGCACTGCTATCGATCTTATAGATGGTGCCAGCTTTGGCCAGAACCTCGGCATTGCTGTCGTCATCATTGAAGCTGCTGCTGGTTTTCTTCAGATCGTTGTAGTACATCAGGATGATATCAAACGGGTCATCCGTCTTGGTAAAGCTGCTCATGCTGAAGCCGCCGGAGCTGCTGGAATCCTCTTTGCGGATATAGTAGTTCGCATTACGCGGACGTGCTTCCAGAGTATCGGGGCCCTGGTTCTGCATCTTCTTCATGAACTGCTGCATCTGGGAGTTGTTACCAGAGCTGCCGGAACCAGAGTTGCCGTTGTTGCCGTTCTCGGACTGCTGGCGGCGCATGTTGTTGTACAGGTTCTGGTTGGTCGTGGTATCAACGTAATAGAAGTAATTATTGTCGAAGTAGATGGGGCTGCAGATAGAGGTGAACCAGGTATCCTCGTAGCAGGTATCGGTGTAACGGGTCTCGTTCTTGTTATCCGCCTTGGTGTAAGAGTAATGCGGCTTGCCGTTGTTCATCACATAGCTGCCATCATCATTCTTATCGGGTTCCTTGTTTTTGGTGTAGGTGTAGCCATCGTACAGCGAGTCAATGTAATCATAGTACTTGCTGTAACGGCCTTCCAGACCGGAGGGAGAAACCAGGAAGTTGACATGGCGCATGTCGCCTGCGTTCTCAACGCGGGTCTGGGCCATGCACTCGGTGTTCACGTCATCATAGCAGACGTCAACATAGTACCAGTTCTTGTTGGCTTCGCCGGTGGTCATCGTAGCAGAATTGCTGTCGCCCTGCAGCTTGTTGACCTTGACTGCGTTGAAGTAGTGGACGTTGTTGAACATGCCGCCGCCGAACGCATCACCGGCAACACTGGTATCAGAAGTATCGCAGTAATACAGGATCTGGGCAAAGTCAACAACAGCGTTATCGCCTACTTCATCGGGGGTCTTCCAAACTTCTTTGCCGTCAACGGTCTTTTTATAGATTTCCTTGTTGTCAGGCAAATTCTGGACCATGTAGTTAAATGCAGATGCATAGCCCAGGCAGATGCAGCCATACTCAACGCCCTTAGCGCCGATCCCGCCGCCCAGCAGGGCACCGAAAGCAGTCATCTGGATGGGGTCGTTGTTGCCGCCGCCGGTGATATCGCCCATGGAGCCCATATCGAATTCTGCAACCTGGGAGATCCAGTCATGCAGGATCAGCAGCTTGGTAACATAGTCAGCGCTGTCACCCAGCTTGGCAACCTGTGCCAAGCCTGCATCACGGATGCCTTTCAGAGCTTCGCCATAGTTCATGACGTAAGACATGAACGCCTGCGGCAGCATGTTCAGCATGAATGCCATGGTGGTCGGCGGGACATCCTGGTTGGGGTCCAGGTTGCACAGCACTTTGATTGCGCCCATGGTGCCGGTGATGCTGCCATCCTCGCCCTGCTTCTGAACGCCCTTGGAGGTCCAGAACGGGGCAGCCACGCCGAAGTACTCTGCTTCGTCCTGGTTGAACTGCGACAGCTGGAAGTAGTAGTAGTTCATCTGCGCAGTCGAGACATCGTAAGTATTGGTGACCTGGTTGCCCTGGTCGTCCACATACACGGCAGTCTTCTGGCTGTCGTACAGCAGCAGGCTGTTCTTGCCCTTGTTGTCGCCGCTCTGATAGGTGAAGTTCACCTTGCTTGCGTCAACCGGGTTGTTCTGCATATCGTACCAGTTGCCGTCCTTCATTGCGGACACCAGGGTAACGCCGACGCCGCCGGAGGTGGTATCCAGGGTCGGGGTGCCGCCCACATTGATGTAGACGGAATTGTCATTCTGGTCTACCACAACGCTGACCGGCATGGTCATTACCGGCTGGGTTTTGATTTCTTCGCCGCAGACAGCGCACTTGAAGGTGACGCTGGTGCATTCCCAGTCAATGGTAACGGGAGCGCCGGCAGAAATTTTGCCGGTTTCGCTGTCATAGAACAGCTGGGCGTTGCTGTAGTCAGCTTCCAGCTTGCCCTCGACCTTCTTCATTTCCCAGTTGAAGGTAGCAACAAAGTTGCCATCTGCATCCTTGGGCACGGCATGGCTCTGGCAGGGCAGGGCGGCAATGTCGTCGGTGCGGGTGTTGGGTTCTTTGTACTCTTTGCCAACCGGGCTCTTGTCAGCGGGCACGCTGGCAGAGTAAACGGTCTTGCCGGCAACGCCGGGCTTTGCCTCGGTGGTATCCTTGGTTACGGTGCCTTCTACCTTCTGGTAGGCATCGCCCTTTTCACAGGTATACACAGCGGTGTAAGCCCAGCCGTCATCGGTCTTGGTCCAGTAACCATCGGGGGTTTCCTTCCAGGTATGGGTGTGGCCATCCTCCGGGTTGGTGTCATTCCAGTACCATTTCGGCTCGCCATAGGTATGGCCGTCTGCAGCGGCGCTGGCCGCAAAGGTATCGGAGTTTTCAGCAACGTAAGCCTGTGCGTAGCTGTCAGCCTGCTGCGCAATCACTTCATCATCGCTGTTGGTCATGGACTCCATCGCAGAGGTCATGCCGGAGCTGCCGGTAAAGGTAACGGCGGTCACAACGCCTGCGGCGTTCGTCTCATAGCCCAGGTCGGTAACGGCGCTGGACAGATGATACGTTTTGATGGTGGCAGCCATCACCGATGCCATCTCGTCCTTGTTCAGGCCATAGGCTTCAGTGTTGATCTTGCCGGCTGCGGCGTTGGCGTACATGGCATCGGCCAGTGCATTTTCCAACGCTGCAAGGCTCATGCCCGCCTTGCTCTGTGCAGTCGCTTCCAGCTTGGCATCGTCCTGCTCCAGTTCATGCACTTCGCCCTGGGCAGCCAGCGTTTGGGCTGTCTGCTTGATCAGGTCTGCGGTGCTGGTGAACTTGGGCAGGGACTGCACAGCGCTGGCCGCGCTTGCTGCGCTAGCTGCAACAGACTGCGCTACCGAAGAATCAATCTTGGTAGTTTCGGCTGCTGCGGGAAGCGCCACGCTCTGGGCAACCATGGCTGCTGCCAGCACGGATGCACCAAAACGCTGAAGGTTTTTCTTCATAGTTTTATCCTCCCTTAAGTGTTACTACTTTCCCCTTTTGTGTGAAAAGTGGTACGGCAGATGTGCGGCACTTTGCAGGTGTTGATTGCAAAACGCCTGGTTGTGCTCCCCTCGGTCTGGCGATCCCTTGCCGGGCTGCGGCCTGCTTTTGGGGCTTTTGGCCCCGGCACAGCGGCTGACAAAACGTTGTACCGGCTGCATGCCTTGATCCCGCAAATGATAACCTTTCCGACACATCTAGGTATATACATTATATCACAGTTGCCAGAATTTGCATAGTTAATTAGAGCGGTTTCTATGTAAATTTTTGTCCTTGAATCAACTGAAACCTGTTTTTCGCACATTATTTGCGCTGCGGTGCGGTGACCCTTTGGCGGTATTTATTAACATTTTTGAATGGTTTATTCCTGATTTTATCAAATGATTAAACATTTACCCCGATAATGTTCTTTGCAATCTCTTAATCCAATCACCCGGTATTGTAATCGCGCATTTTTTGCCATTTCGGTTTAGCTTGTTGTTGAGAGATTTGGCAGAGATTGGAGGAAACTTGAAGGGAAAATTGGAGGTTGAGAATTGCCCATTATAAATTGTACTGTAGAGAGCGTTCCTGACCGTTCCGAAAACTTAGGGATAGATCAACCCTTGCCCCTTAACCGCGACCTGAAATACACCTTCCCAAGGTAGGGCGGTGTGAGTGCCCCCTCCTGCTCCACTTTTTCAAAGTTCCGAATGGTGTCCTCTCCCCTATCTACAATTCCTGATGTTTTCATGATGCCTTCCTTGGTCTTCCACACCCGGCCTTTGCCCCCTCCCCGCCCCATAAGTCGTACACAACAAAAAGGCCCCTGCCTTAACAGCAGGAGCCTTGAAAGCTATATCACAAGCCGAAAATTACTTCTCGATCTTGGAAACAACGCCGGAACCAACAGTGTGGCCGCCTTCGCGGATAGCGAAACGCATGCCTTCTTCCATGGCAACCGGGGTGATCAGCTCAACGTGCATATCAACGTTGTCGCCGGGCATGCACATCTCAGTGCCTTCGGGCAGGGTGATGATGCCGGTAACGTCGGTGGTACGGAAGTAGAACTGAGGACGATAGTTGTTGAAGAACGGGGTATGACGGCCGCCTTCTTCCTTCTTCAGGACGTAAACATGGCCATCGAAAGTGGTGTGGGGATGAACAGAGCCGGGAACAGCCAGAACCTGGCCACGCTCGATCTGGTCACGGTCAATACCACGCAGCAGAGCGCCGATGTTGTCGCCAGCCTGAGCGAACTCGAGGCTCTTGCGGAACATTTCCAGACCAGTGATGGTGGTGGTCAGCTTTTCTTCCTTCAGACCAACGATTTCCATCTGATCGCCGACATGAGCAGTACCACGCTCAACACGACCGGTAGCAACGGTGCCACGGCCGGAGATGGTCATAACGTCCTCAACGGGCATCAGGAACGGCTTATCAGCAGCACGGTCCGGAGTCGGGATGTAGCTGTCAACAGCGTCCATCAGCTCCCAAATGCACTTGTATTCCGGAGCATCGGGATCCTTGGAAGTGCTCTCCAGAGCCTTCAGAGCGGAACCACGGATGATCGGGGTGTTGTCGCCATCGAAATCCTGGCTGTCCAGCAGTTCGCGAACTTCCATTTCGACCAGGTCGAGCAGCTCTTCGTCGTCAACCATATCGCACTTGTTCAGGAACACAACGATCTTGGGCACGCCAACCTGACGAGCCAGCAGGATGTGCTCACGGGTCTGCGGCATCGGGCCATCGGTTGCAGCAACAACCAGGATAGCGCCGTCCATCTGAGCAGCACCGGTGATCATGTTCTTGATGTAGTCAGCATGGCCCGGGCAGTCAACGTGGGCATAGTGACGCTTCGCGGTGTGGTACTCAACGTGAGCGGTGTTGATCGTGATACCACGAGCCTTCTCTTCAGGAGCCTTATCGATGCTGGAGTAATCCATGAAATCGGCGTCGCCCTTCAGAGCCAGAACCTTGGTGATAGCGGCAGTCAGAGTGGTCTTGCCGTGGTCAACGTGACCGATGGTACCGATGTTGACATGCTCCAAAGAGCGGTCAAATTTTTCCTTTTCAGCCATTGGAAGTATCCTCCTTTAATTCAAACAGATAAAATAGCCTGTTGTAAGGCTATCATACTAGATTTTTCAAGAAAAATCAAGTATTTTGCGCGAATTTGTGCAGAATCAGCCCTTATTGCGCTCGGTCATGATCTTATCTGCAACACTCTTGGGAACCTGCTGGTAATCAGCCGGCTCCATGGAGTACTGGCCACGGCCCTGGGTCTTGGAACGCAGGTCAGTAGCGTAACCGAACATCTCGGACAGAGGAACCATAGCGGTGACACGGGCAGTGCCATCGGTGGATTCCTGGTTCTGGATCGCGCCGCGGCGGCTGTTCAAGTCGCCAATGACGTTGCCCATATACTCGTCAGGAACAACAACGTCAACCTTCATGATGGGCTCCATAATGACGGGATCAGCCTTCTTCATAGCATCCTTGAATGCCATGGAGCCGGCGATGGAGAACGCCATTTCAGAGGAGTCAACTTCATGATAGGAGCCGTCCCACAGAGTGACCTTGACATCCACGACGGGATAGCCAGCCAGAATGCCGGACTTCATCGCGCCCTGGATACCGTTGTCAACAGCGGGGATGTATTCCTTCGGGATAGCGCCGCCAACAATACCGTTGACAAACTCATAACCCTTACCCGGGTTGGGCTCAATCTTGATCTTAACGTGACCATACTGGCCCTTACCACCGGACTGACGTGCGTACTTGGTTTCCTGGTTAGCATCCTTGCGGATGGTTTCACGGTAGGCAACCTGAGGTGCGCCAACGTTAGCTTCGACCTTAAACTCGCGGAGCAGACGGTCCACGATGATTTCCAGGTGGAGCTCGCCCATGCCGGCGATGATGGTCTGACCGGTTTCTTCATCGGTCCAGGTACGGAAAGTCGGGTCCTCTTCAGCCAGCTTAGACAGGGCAATACCCATCTTCTCGCTGCCAGCCTTGGTCTTGGGCTCGATGGCAACGCGGATAACCGGCTCGGGGAAGTTCATGGACTCGAGGATGATGGGATGCTTCTCATCGCACAGGGTATCACCAGTGGTGGTGTTCTTCAGACCAACAGCAGCGGCGATATCGCCAGCGTAGCAGATGTCGATATCCTTACGGTTGTTTGCATGCATCTGCAGGATACGGCCGATACGCTCGTCCTGATCCTTAACAGAGTTGTAAACAGTGGTGCCAGCCTCAACGGTACCAGAGTACACGCGGAAGAAGCACAGCTTACCGACATACGGGTCAGTCATAATCTTGAATGCCAGTGCAGAGAACGGCTGATCATCGGAAGAAGTGCGATCTTCTTCCTCGCCAGTCTCCGGGTTGGTGCCCTTGATGGCCGCAACGTCGGTCGGAGCAGGCATATAATCAACGATTGCATCCAACAGTTTCTGAACGCCACGGTTCTTGTAAGAAGAGCCGCAGACAACAGGAACGATCTCGTTGGAAATAGTAGCCTTACGCAGAGCAGCCTTGATTTCTCCCTTGGTCAGCTCTTCGCCTTCCAGGTACTTCATCATCAGCTCTTCGTCGGTCTCAGCAACAGCTTCGATCAGCTTGTCATGATATTCCTGAGCCTGTTCTTTCAGGTCTTCAGGAATTTCCTCAACGCGCACATCATTGCCCATATCATCATAGTAGATATCAGCTTTCATGTCGATCAGATCGATGATGCCGCGGAAAGTGTCTTCCTGGCCGACAGGCAGCTGGATAGGCACACCGTTGGCATGCAGACGATCATGCATCATCTGTACGCAGCGGAAGAAGTCAGCACCCATGGTATCCATCTTGTTGACGTAAACCATGCGGGGAACCTTGTACTCGTCAGCCTGGCGCCAAACGGTTTCAGACTGAGGCTCAACGCCACCCTTTGCGGCCAGAACGGTAACAGAACCGTCCAGAACACGCAGAGAACGCTGAACTTCAACAGTAAAGTCAACGTGGCCCGGGGTGTCGATGATGTTGATACGATGACGGTTCTTTTTGAACAGAGCCGGATCGTGCTGGGTCTCGGTGTGGCTCCAGTAGCAGGTGGTTGCAGCGGAAGTGATGGTGATACCACGTTCCTGTTCCTGCTCCATCCAGTCCATCGTGGCAGCGCCGTCATGAACTTCGCCGATCTTATGGTTAATACCGGTGTAGTACAGAATGCGCTCGGTGGTGGTGGTCTTGCCTGCGTCGATGTGGGCCATGATACCGATATTTCGGGTCATTTGCAGGGATACGTCTCTCGGCGTTGCCATGGCTTAAACCTCCTCAGTAAGCAGATCAATAACGGTAATGCGCGAAAGCCTTGTTGGCTTCTGCCATCTTGTGGGTATCTTCGCGCTTCTTGACAGCGCCGCCAACGTTGTTGGTAGCGTCGATGATCTCGGCGGCCAGGCGAGCGGACATGGTCTTTTCACCACGGCTGCGGCTGTACAGAGTCAGCCAGCGCAGGCCGAGGGTCTCGCGGCGGGCGGGGCTGACCTCCAGGGGAACCTGGTAGGTGGAGCCGCCGACACGGCGGGCCTTAACTTCGAGGCTGGGCATGATGTTTTCCATGGCCTTCTCGAACATTTCGAGAGGATCGTTGCCGGTCTTCTCTTTGACAGTCTCAAAAGCTTCGTAAACGATCTTCTGAGCGACGCCCTTCTTGCCATCCAGCATGATGCTGTTGACCAGACGGGTGACGAGCTTGGAATTGTAAATAGGATCAGCCAGAACTTCGCGCTTTGCGATTTTACCTCTTCTGGGCATCTTTCTTCCCTCCTTCACATTAATGATATCATCGGTACTCGAAAGTTAAAGAAAACTCCCGTTATGCCACAAAAGGGTCAGCTGACCATTTTATGGCGAAAAGATGTTTCCTTACTTCTTGGCACCGGCCTTGGGACGCTTTGCGCCGTATTTGCTGCGAGCCTGGTTACGGTTTGCAACACCCTGAGTATCCAGAGTACCACGGATGATGTGGTAACGGACACCGGGCAGGTCCTTAACACGACCGCCACGGATCAGGACAACGCTGTGCTCCTGCAGGTTATGGCCGATACCAGGAATGTAGGAGGTGACCTCGATACCATTCGTCAGGCGGACACGGGCAACTTTACGCAGAGCAGAGTTGGGCTTTTTGGGGGTCATGGTACGAACAGCGGTGCAAACACCACGCTTCTGGGGGCTGTTCATGGTGGTGTACTGCTTCTTCTGGGAGTTGTAGCTCTTCTGAAGGGCAGGAGCAGTGCTCTTGGTTACCAGGACCTCACGGCCTTTGCGTACGAGCTGGTTAAAAGTAGGCATTTCTTTTCTCCTTTCTTGATTATTCCGCGCAGTTTTTTGCGGGGGTTGTGCTTCCATTTTGGCCGCACTTGACCCCTTAACTCACGCATTTATTATAATAGCGGATAAACCACGCTCTGTCAAGAGTATTCACAAAAAATATTTCAAATAATCGTGCAAGATGCTGATTTTCTGCACTGGGGGTTCTAATTGTGCGCTTAAGGTGTATCTGAAAACAAAGAATCAGATACACCCTCGGACTTTCCCCTGCTTATTTTGCAGCTTCCAGCTGTGCCACGCAGGCTTCGGCTTCGTCCAGAATGCGGCCGAACTTATCCAGGGCAGCATCCACCGGGGCGGGGGTGGTCAAGTCCACACCGGCATGGCGCAGCTCATCCAGCGGGTAAGCGCTGCCGCCCATGTGCAGGAACTCCAGGTACTTCTTAACAGCCGGTTCGCCGTTCTTCAGGATGCCCTCGGACAATGCCACGGCAGTGGAATAGCCGGTTGCATACTTATAAACATAGAACGGGCGGTAGAAGTGCGGGATGCGTGCCCACTCGTACTGTACTTCGTCATCCACAACCAGCTCCGGTCCAAAGTAGTCCACAATGAGCTTCTTGTACAGATTGTTCAGGGCGGCGGGGTTCAGGGCTTCGCCGCGCTCGGCCATGGCGTGGGCATCGCGCTCAAACTCGGCAAACATCGTCTGGCGGTAGACGGTTCCCTTGAAATTTTCGAGGTACTGATTCAGCAGGGCCAGGCGGGTTGCGGGATCCTGGTTCTTTTCTGCCAGCAGGTGCTCAATGAGCAGGTTCTCGTTGACGGTGGAAGCGACCTCTGCGACAAACAGGGTATAGTCGGCATACTGGGCAGGCTGGGTATGGCGGCTGAACCAGCTGTGCATGCTGTGGCCCATCTCATGCGCAATGGTGGAAACGCTGTCCAGCGTACCGGTAAAGTTGCACATGATATAGGGGTTGGAATCATAGCTGCCGCCGGAGTAAGCGCCGCCGCTCTTGCCCTTGTTGGGGAACACATCGATCCAGCGCTCGGCAAAGCCCTTGCGAACGATGGTGCCGTACTCTTCGCCCAGCGGTGCAACGGCATCCAGAACCATCTGCTTGGCCTGGTCATAGGTGTAATGGGCGCTGACGCCCTTGGTCAGCGGGGCGTACACATCATAGTAGTGCAGCTCGTCCACACCCAGGATGCGCTTGCGCAGAGCAACATAGCGGTACATATCCGGCAGGTGCTTGCGCACAGTAGCCACCAGGTTATCATAGACCTGGCCGGGCACGTTCTCCCCTGCCATGGACATGGCGCGGGAAGATTCATAATGACGGACGGAGGCTTCGGCGGTAGCGGTCTTGACAGCGCCGGAGTAAGAGGCAGCCAGCGTGTTGATGTGCTGGCGGAAGCTCTTGTAGTAGCTTTCAAAGGCATTCTTGCGCAGCACGCGGTCATTGGAGGTTTGCAGCAGGATGTAGTTGGAAGCGGTCAGCTCCACATCGTTGCCCTCGCCATCCTTGACGGAATCGAACACCATGTCGGCGTCTTCCAGGTTATCGGCAACATTTTTCGGGGTGCCGAATGCCTCACCGAAAGCAGCCAGCAGCTTTTCTTCCGGGGCGGTCAGGGTGTGAGGCTTTGCACGCAGCAGGTCTTCCAGAGCAAAACGATAGGGGGCAACCTGCTCGTCAGCCATGATGGCATCCAGGGTTTCCTGCGGCAGTGCCAGGATTTCCGGCTGAGCATAGGCGATGGTACCGACAGCCTTTACATATTTGGCGGTAGCGCGGGCATCCATGCTCTGGGCGTCATCAGCACGGGTATCCTCGCTCAGACGCAGGCTGGTGTAGACAGCCAGGTTTTCCAGTTCACGGAACACGCCGATTTCTGCATCATAAAATTCACGAATGCTGGCAGCGTTGTTCAGCTTGCCCTCCCAGGCAGCCAAAGCTTCAATTTTGGGGTCAATGGCGGCAAAAGCCTTTTCCCATTCCGCATCGCTGGCGTACATTTTGGTCAGGTCCCACTGGTACTGCGGGTCCATCTCTTTGCGTTCTTTCAATGCTTCCGACATGGCGGATTCTCCTTTTCTATATGGTGTCTTTCTGAGCCTGTCAGGGAAGCGTTCTCCCCTGCCCTCCATGCAGGCACCATTCATCCTGCACAGACAAACCCAGTATAAAAGTATTATACACCAAATGTTAGAAAAAACAAATCCGTTTTTATTTAAGGCAATACCGCACAATTCCCGCCTTACGGCTTAAGCACCGCTCCGACGGCTGCGGCACGGC
>ERZ780137.989-NODE-989-length-19152-cov-3.347489_pt1 | contig 19152 bp, 16 predicted proteins | sample MGYA00511020_ERZ780137 | MGnify/ENA primary metagenome ERZ780137 (study PRJEB29588, sample SAMEA2157917) | human gut metagenome | biome: human gut; feature: human-associated habitat; material: faeces | place: Denmark | collected 2008/2010 ... | reverse complement strand
TGCCCGGGATATCCCGGCGCTCGGTACATTTGTGTGCCGCCCCCGGCGGACAGATACAGTTTGTCCGGCAGCTTACGCTCATATCGTCGAGCGGTCTGGTCGGCTTTTCGGTCGAATAGACTACTTTTAATTTCTTTACTCCGCGTTTCTTTAACTCACGGCGCATGACCTTTGCAAGAGGACACATGCTGGTCTTATAAATGTCAGCTACCTGGAATTTGGTCGGATCGAGCTTGTTTCCGGCTCCCATGCTGCTGATGACTGGTACCCCGCACTCCTTCGCGCGCATGATGATCTCTAATTTTGCCGTCACGGTATCCACCGCGTCCACGACATAAGAATACTCGTTAAAGTCAAATTCATCCGCATTTTCCGGAAGATAGAAACATTTTCTTACCTCCACCTCCGCGTCCGGATTGATCTCTAAAATACGGTCGCGCATTACTTCCGCCTTGTATTTTCCGACTGTCTTACGCGTCGCAATGATCTGGCGGTTCAGGTTGGTAAGACATACCTTATCATCATCTACCAGAACAAAGGAACCAACGCCGCTTCTCGCAAGTGCCTCTGCCACATAACCGCCGACTCCGCCGATACCAAAGATCGCCACCTTTGCCTCTGCCAGCCGGTCCATATTGTCTTTCCCCAGTAAAAGCTGGGTTCTTGAAAACTGATTTAACATGATCTACTCCTGTTTTTCTATTTTTGTATCAATCGTCTCATTCATACTGCCGGTGCGATACCCCTGCAGATCCAGTGTAACATAGGAAAATCCAAGTTTTTTCAGATACGCATAGATCTGTGTACGCGTCTTTTCTTCGATCAGCCGTGGAAATTCCTCCGGCATGATCTCGATCCGCGCGATGAGCCCGCTCTCATTTCCATGGATGCGCACCCGCACCTGATGAAATCCGAGATCCAAAAGCAGCTGTTCTGCCGCATCCACCATGCCAAGCTTCTCCTCGCTTATGGTTTCCCCGTAGACAAACCGGGAAGAAAGGCAGGCAAACGACTGTTTATTCCAGGTCGGAAGTCCAAGCTCCTTTGAAAGCTCACGGATCTCCTCTTTATAAAGCTTCGCATAGCGCAGCGGACTTTTGATCTCAAGCTCCTTCACTGCGACAAGCCCCGGCCGGTAATCTCCGTTGTCATCCATATTTGAGCCTTCTGCCACAGCTTTGATCTGATGTTCCTCCGCGATTGCCAGTATCTTTTCAAATAATTCGTGCTTGCAGAGATAACAACGGTTCTTCGGATTCTTTCTGAATCCCTCGATATCCAGTTCCTCCGACAGACAGACGATATGCCGGATCTGATTTTTTTCACAAAACTCCCTTGCCTCATTTAATTCCCGCTTCGGAAACGAACAGGAAGACGCTGTGACCGCGATCACGTTTTCTCTGCCAAGCGTATCCAGTGCCGCTTTCAACAGAAACGTAGAATCCACACCGCTGGAAAACGCGACTGCCACATTGCCGAGCTCCTTTAAATAATTTTGCAATGTCTCATATTTTTCATGTAAAAGATCCATATCTGTTCTCCCGTGTCAAAATACTTACGGATTACTATACCACATTTTTGCGGGAGGAACAACTGACCAAAAATTTTAAAAAGTTACCTGTGGCGACTTATTCCGCCTTTTTAAATAAAACATACAACCAAGGCACAGCACCAGCTGCAGCGCAGATGACATCGGCGTTGCCAGTCCGATATGAAACAGCGACGGATTCGGCTGGATACTCATCAGATAGGATACCGGTACCCGCACGCCGAATGCTCCAATGATTCCCTGCACCATCACAAATTTTGTCATGCCAATACCATTGTAAAATCCCGTATAGCAGAAGAAAATCGCCGTAAACATACAGTCCACCGCATAGGCTTTCAGGTAATCCGCTGCCGCTGCGACCACATCAGGATCTGATGAGAAGATTCCGGCCATTGCATCTCCATGGAAAAATGCCAGGAAAAACATGCAGACGCCGATCGCAAAGGAAAACACGGCACCATAATGCAGCGCTTTTTTCGCCCGATCTATGCGTCCCGCTCCATAGTTTTGTGCTACAAAAGCAGAGATCGACTGCATAAATGCAGATGAAATAAGCATGATAAATGCACAGACCTTTTCTGCAACTCCCACACCGGCAGACGCTGTGACTCCCATGGAATTTACGATTGCAAGAATGATCAAAAACGAAATACTCACAAGCAGATCCTGCAACGCGATCGGCGCACCAAGTCCGATCATTTTTTTAAGCGTCCAGCCATGCATCTTCAGATCGTTTCTTTTCATTTCAAACGGCAGTTCTTTTTTCCGAATCACCAGATAAGAGACAACAACACTCACCACCTGCGCAAACACAGTTGCAATCGCAGCGCCTTCTGTTCCGAGGTGAAATCCCGCACAGAGCAGCAGATCTCCCGCGATATTACATACACAGGCAATCGCCACTGTGAGAAGCGGTGTCCGCGAATCACCCAGTCCGCGAAAAATACAGCCGATCAGATTATAGGCTACGATCACAAGCATACCGCCTCCGCAGATCCGCACATAACCAACTGTCTTGTCAAATGCCACCGCCGGTGCATTCATGATACTGCTAAGCTGCGGTGCAAAAACGACGAGCAGCACAGTCATAATAACTGCGATCACGGCAAACATTAAAATTGCCGTACCTACCGTACGTCCGCCCTCTTTCTTTTTGCCGCTTCCAATCTGCTGACCAAGCAGGATCGTCGTTCCCATAGCAAAGCTGCTGACCAGATTGGTTAGCGTCATCATGATCTGTGAACCTGTTGAAACAGCGGAAACATCCGCAGATGAAGCAAATTTTCCTACGATCAGCAGATCGACCGCTCCATACATTGCCTGCAAAAACAACGCAAAAAGCACCGGCATTGCAAACAGGATCAGTGATTTTAGAATTTTTCCTTCTGTAAATGTTACTTTTTGATCCATATCTGTCTCCTTTGTATTTTCTAATCTAAAAAAGCCGGATAAGACCGCAGGTATTTCAACCTGCCATCTTATCCAGCTATTGTTTCCTTCGAACAATGAACCCTCCGATGAGCATAACGAGTATACTACATTCCGGGTTCATCGTCAATATCGGCTTTTTCCTATGACATTCCGTTTGCCTCTTTGTATTTGTAGAGCATCTCCGCATGGTTCTGCTCCTCGATCTGGATATCTGCCAGAAGTTTTCTGAGTTCCGGGTCTCCAAAATTAAAAACATTTGAGTTATACTCGGAAGATACCAGCTTTTCCGTTCCGATACAGTCTGTTGCGAGGAAGCAGTCAGACTTTTTGTCTTCCGGGTTGCCAAGCTGGGTATAAGATGCTTTCGGCTCATAGTCCTTTCCATCTGAATCATTGCAGTTACAGGAGGGAACCTGTCCGTTTAAGACCTGTCCGAGTGAATCTAAATGTTTCTGCTCCTCTTTCTGCAGACGGCCGAACAGGTTTTTCAGCTCCTGATCCTTTGCCTGTTCACCGTACTTTTTGTACTTCTCCACACAGCTCTGTTCCTGCGTCTGCAAGTCTTTGATCACGTTCATTTCTTTTTCTGTTAAAACCATTTTTCTTTCTCCTCACATAAATCTGATGTATTTGTTTTCAGATCTAGTATGAGCAGAAATTTCTTTTTTATCCTTTTTCAAGAAATTATTTTGTATAAAACTGTCCACCTGTTTTTATTTGTCTCCAAATACCGCGCGGTAATCCGCCTGGAATTTCTCAATGCCCTGATCCGTCAGCGGATGCTTTGTCATCTGCTCGATCACCTTGTACGGAACCGTTGCGATATCCGCTCCCGCAAGCGCGCAGTCCGTCACATGGATCGGGTTGCGGACAGATGCCGCGATGATCTCGGTCTCATAGCCGTAGATGTCAAAGATCTCTGCGATCGTGCGCACGAGTTCGATCCCCGGCTGGCTGATATCATCAAGTCTTCCAAGGAACGGAGATACATACGTTGCCCCTGCCTCTGCCGCAAGCAGTGCCTGGTTTGCGGAAAAGATCAATGTGACGTTGGTCTTGATCCCCTCTGCGGAGAGTGCTTTCACTGCCTTTAAGCCTTCTACGGTCATCGGGATCTTTACGACCATATTTTTATGGATCGCCGCGATCTCGCGCCCTTCTTTGATCATGCCTTCCGCGTCTGTGGTGGTCGCTTTTACCTCACCGCTGATCGGTCCGTCCACGATGGATGTGATCTCTTTGATGACTTCGGTAAAGTCTCTGCCCTCTTTCGCGATCAGGGACGGATTTGTGGTAACGCCGCAGATCACGCCCATGTCATTTGCTTTTCGGATATCTTCTACATTTGCTGTGTCAATAAAAAATTTCATAACATTTTTCCTCTTTTCTTCTTTATGCAAACGGATTCTCGGTCGGATAGAGCATTCCCTTCGGCTGGTTGAAGTCGATCTCCTCGATCGGCACACCAACATATTTAAATACTTCATAGAGTGTCTTTCCAAAATGACCGAACGCTACTGCTCCGTGATGCGGATAATTCTTTTCGATCAGAACATGACGGTAAAATCTTCCCATTTCCGGGATTGCGAAAATACCGATACTTCCGAAAGAACGTGTCGCAACCGGAAGTACCTCACCCTGCGCGATGTATGCGCGGATCTTTGCGTCCGAGGTACTCTGGAGACGGTAGAATGTGATTTCTCCCGGAGCAATATCTCCTTCCAGTGTACCATTTGTGACTTCCTGCGGCAAGCTTCTTGCCATGATCAGCTGATACTTCATCTCGCAGAATGCCAGCTTGTTGGACGGTGTATTTCCGCAGTGGAACCCCATAAAGGTATCTTTTAACGTGTAATCAAATTTTCCTTTGATATCCTGATCGTAGAGGTCTGCCGGAACAGAATTGTTGATATCAAGCAGGGTAACTGCGTCCTGGCTGATCACGGTTCCGATAAACTCGCTGAGTGCCCCGTAAATATCTACCTCACAGGATACCGGGATACCGCGTTTGGTGAGACGGCTGTTTACATAACACGGAACAAATCCGAACTGTGTCTGGAATGCCGGCCAGCATTTTCCGGCGATCGCCACAAAATCACGGCTTCCCTTATGTCCCTCGATCCAGTCGAGCAGGGTCAGTTCATACTGGGCGAGTTTGGATAAGATCTCCGGTTTTTTGTTTCCTGCGCCAAGTTCTTTTTCCATATCTGCCACAACATCAGCAATACGCGCATCGCCCACATGCTTGTTGTAAGCTTCAAACAGGTCAAGCTCGGAGTTTTCTTCGATCTCCACGCCAAGGTTGTAAAGCTGCTTGATCGGAGCGTTACATGCCAGGAAATCCTGCGGACGCGGTCCGAATGTGATGATCTTTAAATTGGAAAGACCGATGATTGCTCTTGCAACCGGGGCAAAATCGTGGATCATATCCGCGCACTCCTCTGCTGTTCCAACCGGATATTCCGGGATATATGCTTTTAAATTTCTGAGTTTTAAGTTGTAGCTTGCATTTAAGACACCACAGTAAGCATCGCCTCTGCCCTGAACCAGGTTGTCTCCGGTCTCCTCTGCCGCCGCAACGACCATGCTCGGCCCGTCGAATTCTTTGATCAGCAGTGTCTCCGCACTTTCCGGTCCGAAGTTTCCAAGATAAACGACCAGTGCATTGACGCCGGCTTCCTTTACCTCTGCTAAAGCTTTTCTCATATCAAGCTCATTTTCCACACAAACGGAACATTCATAGATCTCACCGTATTTCTCCTGATAAGATTTTACGACTGCCTTTCTGCGGTTTTCAGATAAACTCATTGGGAAACAGTCACGGCTGACTGCCACGATTCCGATTTTTTCTTTTGGCATATTATTCATAATTCGCTATCTCCTTATCTATATTTTTATTTTACGTTAATGTTTTTCCCTTTCAGTCCAAGGAAACTGCCCTCCGGCAGTCCACCCTCGGCATGACCGATCAGCCATTTGTTCGTTGCTGCGAGAAGCTTATCCTCGCCCGTCACGTCATGACACGCTCTTAGCGGATAATTCGTTCCTTTCGGCAGTACGATAACATCACGGAAACCGGACGCTTCTGCGTTGCACGGTGCGTAATGCAGTGTGGTCGCATAAAGTTCAACGGCGGTTCCTGCCTTTACGAGAAATGCTTCCACTTTATCTGTCTCATAGGTAAAATCCTCTGCCACATCCTGTTCACTGCCGAGGAGCAGGATCAGATCCGTGGTCGCAATGTTTATTTCCGAGGATCTGTGATATTCCAGCGCATTGAGCAGATAGTTGTTTCCATTACAGTAGCCGACCTGTATCGGAAGTTCTCCGAAGATCTCTTCCTTTAAAATCTCCGCTGCTTTTGTCTGCTCTAACGACTCAACCGACGGTTCGTAAACCACGTCCGCCGGAAGCGGCGTTTTTTCCATCTGCTCTGCTAATTCCTTTCTCACTTCACCGGTCAGGGACGGTGTGTCAAGCACCCTCCCGTATTTCCGGAATCTCTGATCTGTCACTTCATATATCTGCATCGGTTTTTCCCTCCTTTAATCCAGCTTCTGAAACAGTGGTCTGAGCACCGGATAGATCTCACGGAACTGTTTGTAACGGGCTTCGTATTTTGCCGCCAGTTCTGCGTCCGGCTCGATCGTCTCTTTGACGGTCACGATCGCTTCCGCTGCTTCTTTCACGCTCTTATAAGCACCGCAGGCAACCGCCGCGAGCATTGCCGCACCCATGGACGGTCCCTCCTCGCTCTTTGGCACTTCGACCGTCACATTTAAAATATTTGCGACCATCTTTTTCCAGAGCGGGCTCTTCGCACCGCCGCCGCAGATCTTGGTGGCTTTGATGTCCACGCCAAGGGATTTTGCAACCTCAAACGAATCACGGAGCGCAAACGCGACACCTTCCAAAACCGCCTGTGTCATATCTGCCCGGGTGGTGTCCATCGTCATTCCGATAAAAGTTCCGCGCGCTTTCGGATCGTTGTGCGGGGAACGCTCCCCCATCAGATACGGCAGAAAATAAACATGATTTTCGCCAGGTTTTTCGATCGCTTCCTGCTCTTTTGCGTAATCTTTGGTTCCGATGATCTCATCCATCCACCATTTGTTACAGGATGCAGCGGAAAGCATGCAGCCCATCAGATGATAGCTGCCATCCGCATGGTCAAACGAATGCAGGGCATTATTCTCATCCACACCGAATTTTTCCGAAGAAATAAATACTGTTCCGCTGGTTCCCAGTGAGATGTTGCAGGCTCCGTTTCCGACGGTACCTGTTCCGACTGCTGCTGCCGCATTATCTCCGGCACCCGCCGCGATCACAACTTTTTCGGAAAGTCCAAGCTCCTCCCCAATTTCCGGTTTTAAGGTTCCGACGGCCTCATAGCTCTCAAACACTTTCGGCAGCCACTCATCCTTTATGCCGCAGATCTCACACATTTCCTTCGACCAGCCACGATTTTTCACATCAAAGAACAGTGTACCGGACGCATCCGAAACATCCGTTGCATGCACACCGCTCAACCGGTAACACAGATAGTCCTTCGGCAGCATGATCTTATGGATGCGCGCGAAATTCTCCGGCTCCTTATTTTTCATCCAGAGCACCTTCGGCGCGGTGAAACCGGTAAACGAAATGTTTGCCGTATATTTTGACAACGTTTTTTTGCCGATCACTTCGTTTAAATAGTTGCACTCTTCCTCGGTACGGCTGTCATTCCAGAGGATTGCCGGACGGATGACTGCATCCGTTTCATCTAACGCAACCAGCCCATGCATCTGTCCGCCAAAACTGATCCCCGCGACTTTGCTCCTGTCACAGTCTGCGATCAGCTCCTTTAAGCCGTCCATGCTCTTTTCGTACCAGTCATACGGATTCTGCTCCGACCAGCCCGGATGCGGAAACACGATCGGATATTCACGGTTTACGATCTTTTTGATCGTTCCGTCTTCCTCCATCAGCAGTAATTTGACTGCTGACGTTCCCAAATCTATGCCTATGTAATACATATTTCCTCCTTGCCCTGATGTCATTTCTTTTTTACAGCTCGCAGATGATCTCTTTCGACGGATCTGTCACTGTTACAATGCTATCCGTGCCACTCTGGGTAAATTCTGCTCCCTGTACATTCTTTATCGTGCAGTTTACGAAACGAAGCGTAAATGCCTGATCGCCGGCTGCTTTAATAGAAATCTTTCCACCGTCTTTTGCCACGGATACCTGTAAGATCTCTTTCTGATCTTCGTATACGGTCGTCTCCGCCTGATCTTTTAAGCCGATCACTTTTAATTCCAGTCCTTCTTTATAAGAATCTGCCGCATGTTTTAAGCCATAGTTTACCGGCAGGATCGTATTTTCTCTCGCCCAGAGCGGAATGGACATATAGTCGTGATGCTCTTTTCTCCATACGCCGCCTTCAACGGTCTCTCCGGTCAGATAATTCGTCCAGGTTCCTTCCGGCAGATAATAGTATGCCTCTCCTCTGTCATTGAAGATCGGCGCAACTAAGAGGCTGTCACCGAGCATATACTGTCTGTCAAGATACTGGCAAACCGGATCATTCTCGAATTCCAGTACCATACTGCGCATCATCGGAACACCGGTGCGGGAAGTTCTCACTGCACTGCTGTAAAGATACGGCGTTAAGGACAGTTTCAATTTGGTAAAGAAGCGGACAACATCGACTGCCTCATCATCATATGCCCACGGCACACGGTAAGAAGTGCTTCCGTGGAAACGGCTGTGTGTGGACAGAAGTCCGAACGCCGCCCAGCGTTTGTAAACATCCGGTGTGGAAGTATCCTCAAATCCTCCGATATCATGGCTCCAGTAACCGAAACCGGACATCGTAAGGGAAAGTCCGCCGCGCATACTCTCCGCCATTGCCTCATAATTTGACCAGCAGTCGCCGCCCCAGTGTACCGGGAACTTCTGTCCGCCTGCTGTTGCGGATCTTGCAAACAGCACCGCGTCATCTTTGCCTCTCTTGCGCTGTAACAGTTCATAAACGGTCTTATTATAAAGGTAGGTATAATAGTTATGCATTTTTACCGGATCGGAGCCATCATAGTAAACCACATCCTCGGTCGGGATTCGCTCACCGAAATCCGTCTTGAAGCAGTCCACACCCATGTCAAGCAGGACTTCCAGTTTGTCCTGGAACCACTTGCATGCCGCAGGGTTTGTGAAATCCACAAGTGCCATGCCCGGCTGCCACATATCCCACTGCCATACATCTCCGTTCTTTCGTTTTACGAAATAGCCTTTTTCCATTCCTTCCGCAAACAGGCAGGATTCCTGTGCAATGTAGGAGTTGATCCATACGCACACTTTTAAACCTTTTTCCCTAATGCGGGAAAGCATGCCCTTCGGATCCGGGAATACGCGGCTATCCCATACAAAGTCGCTCCAGTGGAAATCTTTCATCCAGAAGCAGTCAAAATGGAAGACCTGAAGCGGGATCCCGCGTTCTTCCATGCCATCGATAAAACTCATAACCGTTTTTTCATCATAATTGGTTGTAAAGGATGTAGACAGCCAGAGTCCGAATGTCCACTGCGGCGGAAGGGAAGGTTTTCCGGTCAGTGAGGTATAACGCTCTAACACTTCCTTCATCGTCGGTCCGTTGATCAGGAAATATTCCATGCTCTCTCCCGGTACGGAAAATTCTACTTTGGATACCTGCTCGGTTCCGACTTCAAATGAAACCTTTTCCGGATGATTTACGAATACACCATAACCACGGTTCGTCAAGTAAAACGGAATATTTTTATAAGACTGATAGGTGCTCGTACCGCCGTCTTCATTCCAGATATCCACGCTCTGTCCGTTCTTGGTAAACGCGGTGAAGCGCTCTCCCATACCATAGACAAGCTCGCCTACGGAAAGTCCGAGTTCCTGGCGCATGTAAGCATCTGCTCCGCCCTTATCATAAGCAAAGCCATTCCAGTCTGTCTTCATGAATGCAAGATCTCTGCCGCTGCTCTTTGTGATGACTTCTCCGTTTCGCTCATAGGTCATGCTCCAGTATTCTTTTGTGATGATAAGCGCAAGGCTTCCGCTCTCGATACGGATCTTCTCCTCATCCTCTGTCACATTCAGATCCATGTTTTCTTCTATATTTAATTCAAAATCCGGTCCTTTTTTCTGGACGCCAAGATGATGACTCGTCTTCACACGGATCACTTCCGGCATCGGAGATGTGATCTCGATCGTCAGAACGATTCCGCCGAGTGTATCCCCACGATGATTGATCCTTGCGGTCGGTGCGCATAAAGTCACTTTCTTCGGCTCTGTTTTTACAAAATAAACCTGCTGCGGCGCAAAGCACTCGCATCCCTCTTTCTGTAACCAGCATCCATTTCCAAATTTCATCTGTGTAATCCTCCCATATTCCTATTCGTTTTCAAATAATTCCCTTTGTTGTTTCAATTATAAAACAGGTTTTTTTTTCTGAATACTGGCAAAATTCAAGGTAATTCACCTCAAGAATTGGAGAATTTTTCACTGGATTTTTTCAGTGTATTTGTTATAATGAAATTATTTACCAAAAAAGCAGGTAGTTTTGATTGCTACCTGCTCTTTTTGCTGTATTTTTTGATTTATAACTCCACCTGCTGATCTTCCTCATGCAGGTTTCCAATGCAGATACTGTTTCTGCCTTTTTTCTTCACGCGGTACAAAAGATTGTCCGCAACGTGTAGAAAATCCCAGCTCTTATTTCCGTCTACCGGGATATCCTGACAGATCCCCTGCGAGATCGTCACGGTCTTTGCCGCTTCGGAATACGCATGCGTGAGATTTAAGTCCAGAATGTCCTGCCTTAACTGATCCGCCTTTTCGTAGACTTCCTCCGCATTCATGCCACGGTAAATGATGATAAATTCATCCCCGCCATACCGCGCGCCAAAGATCTTTTCACTTTGCAGGCGCTTAATGCAGTCCGCGATCTTTCGGATGCACTCATCTCCCGCCTGATGTCCGTAATTGTCATTGTATTGCTTGAAATAGTCGATATCCAAAATCTCAACCGACAGGATCTCTCCGGTTTCCAGACATCTTTCTGTTATGTTCTCGGAGTATTCCGTCAGCCGATACCGGTTTGCAAGTCCGGTCAGCTGATCGGTCTCTGATTTCTGCGTAAGGATCACGTTACTCTCGTTTGCCCGCTCTAACGATGTACAGATCTTTAACATATTCGATATCATCTTCCGGCTTTCTTCTTCCGTGATCCGGACCAGTTCGTAAAAACGGCTGACGCCCTTTACATACTCCTCCCGCATATCGTTCTTCTGATAATACATGATCTTCAGCGAAAGCAGTTTTTTCTCCATATAATCCATTTTTGCCTGGACTACGATCGGCTCAAGCCGGTCGATGATATCAAATAGCACATCGTACCGTTCGATCTCGATCGCAAGTTCACAAAGCGCATACAGATCATCAAAAAGATCCAGCACCCGAATCTGTCCGCCGATCATTTTCTCAATACGCGAGATGCTTTCGTCCCGGAGTTCCTTCTTTCCGGCGCGGTGGAAATATCTGGCTTTCATGCATTCCACATAAGTGTAATCCATCTCGGTAAATTCCGGCTCACATTCTTTTTCAATCTTTTCGATATATTCTTCCGTCTTTTCCAGATCACCGCAGAGCATATAACAGGTTGCCAGATTGGTATAGATCATGATCAGACTTCTTACTCTCGCATTTTTGGTCTCGCACCAGACGGCATAGGCATCCTCAAAATAGCGCTGTGCTTCGCGGTATACCCGGTTTTGCATATACAAAAAGCCCACATTGATATTGATGCTGCACACGATCCCCGTGATCCCGTGTTCCTTGCAGCAGCGAAGACCAGCCAGATAATAGTCTAATGCCACCGGCGCGTTCCCCTTGCTGATCAATGTGATCGCCATGAGATTGTAAGCCCTTGCGAGAAGTTCCCACTGCCCGGACTGATTCAGATACCCGACCGCCTTTGCAATGCAGGAAAACATCTCTTCGATCTTATTTTCGGCGTAATATGCTTCTCCCTGATAAAAAAACGCAAATCCTAAAAGCCTGCTGTCATTTTTCTCCTGTCCGTACGCCTCAATATCCGCACAGCGCGCCAAAACCCGCTTTTTGTCCTTATCCTCGATCCGATAACGCAAAACATCCTGTATCCAGTCTTCCACCCGGTCTTTCCTGTTTTGGGACTCCATTCCCCCACCTCCTGCGTTTCCTTCTCTCATTATAACTTTCCGATCACCTTTAAATGCTTCTTCAGTACCGCGTAATACTTTGCGCCTTCATCTCTGCCGTACTTCTTTATGATCGCGTTATTTAATGATTTTAATTCTTTTTTCGGAATGCTGTACAAAATCTTATGCAGTTCCTGTGCCATCTCTGCCGGCAGCCCGTTCGCGGAAAGCGCAAGACCGATATAATAGCGTTCACGCTCTTTCTTCTTTGAAATATACGCTCCCGGAGCGGCGATATAATCCGCACGGTGCTTTTTGATATACGCATAGACCTCGTCTCCCGTCTTCTGGTCAAACATACAGGTCAGCGCATTGTGAAACAGCGCCATTTTGTGCAGGCTGATTACATGTAACATATCGCAGACTAACTGCGCTTCTCCTGCAGCATCTTCGCTTCCGTTCGCCTTAAAAATATCCGTCAGTTCATCCGCGCCTTCCGGTTCTTTGGAAAGATCTGCCTCTGCCACTGCCGATTCATCCGGCGCTCTCAGTTCTCCTGATTCCCCCGGTTCTTCCGGCTCTGTCATTTCTGCCGGTTCTCCCGCGCAGGAAGCGATCAGTGTCTCGCCCTCCTCCGCCTCAAAGGATACCGTTCCTTTGGTCTCTTCATAAACCGGCTGTTTTTCACTTGCCTTTTTTGCCACCGCACGGCACTCTCTGCCTTTGATGCGGCTCACTTTGCGCCCGCGCTTCTCCCAGTATTTTACGATCGCGTCAAATCCGGTGTCATTGGAAACGATGACATACTCATAATCCGGCATCTCGCAGAGCATATAGCCGAGTTCCGATACCAGCTGGAAATCCAGCGCGTTGTTTCCCTCAAAACACTTGATAAACCGGATCTCTCTCTCTTTTTCCAGAAGCGCGATCACATGCTGATAGCACATGTGCGGGCTCTTATCGGTATAAAATACCGTGATGCGGTCGCCGCCCTCTAAAACCGGGAGCAGTTCCACCCACGCATCGTTTACATTTTCACTGTCAATCAGATATATTTTTTTCATATTTTTCCTCATTCCTGTTACTTTTCATTTCTTATGTCTGTCTTTTCTGCCGCCGCAAGCGCCGCCCGGTAGACCTCCTCGAAAGCTATTTTCTTTGCTTTCGCCGCTCCTGCCACACTTTCGTACTCCGGATAGTAACGTCTGCTTCCATCCGGGTAATCGCAGACCTTGCAGAGGATCTCTCCATAAGGAGTCGAAACGGTCGCCTGCTGCCGTTTTAAGATACTGCGTTCCATCTTCTGGCGGCGGATCCCGATCGTGGTCGTCTCCTTAAAAATGATCTCTTCCATTTTTCTGATGTCCGTCTCATCACATATGACATTGATCTGATAGCCGGGACGGTTCTTTTTCATATACACCGGCATATAGTGTACATCCCGCGCACCCGCCGCGAACAGGCGCTCCAACACATACCCGAGCGCTTCCCCGGTACAGTCATCGATATTACTTTCCAGCTTGCAGATCACATCGCGCTCTTTTGTGCCCTCCTCCGGCTGTGGCTCGATCAGCATTGCCCGCAGGATGCTCGGACGCTCATACGCGCGCTTTCCTGCGCCCATCCCGATCTTCTTTATCGTAAAGGATCCGGGCAGTTTCTCCTCTGTGCGGATTGCCGCCGCGATCGCTGCTCCGGTAGGCGTGACTAACTCGCCGGTCACATCCGTGATCTTAAGCGGGATCCCATGCGCCGCCACGATATTTGCCACTGCGGGAACCGGAACCGGAAGGATACCGTGCGCACAGCGGATCTCTCCTTTTCCCTCACAGAGCTCCGGGATCACCACATCTTTTATGCCAAGGCTATCCAGACAGACGCTGACGGAAAGGATATCCACGATCGAATCTACGGCGCCGACCTCATGGAAATGTACGTTCTCCACGGTCGTACCATGCGCTTTTGCCTCTGCCTCCGCAAGGATCCGAAAGATCTTCTCCGCCGTTTCCTTTGCCCCTGCCGTCATATCCGCGCCCGCAATGATCGAAAGGATCTCCGAAAGCCCGCGGTGCTCATGGTGGTGTTCGTGATGATGCTCCTCATGCTGTTCATGATGCGCATGTCCATGCCCGTCCCCATGTGGACCATTTCCATACAGATACGCCATGTCATGGTCATGGTTTTCATGTGCCGCATCCAGCCTGACATCAAAATCACAGACATCCAGGCCAGCCTTTGTCACACGGCTGATCTTCACCTGAAATCCGGGAACCGCAAGACTGTCCAGTGCCTTTTTTAAGATCTCCCTGTCCGCGCCGAGATCCAGAAGCGCAGCCACCATCATGTCCCCGCTGATCCCGGAATGACACTCGAGATATAATGTATCAGTTTTCATGTTTTACCCCCAGCCGATTGATCTGTGTCGCGATATAGCCGGCTCCATATCCGTTATCGATATTGACCACCGCAATCCCGTTCGCGCAGGAATTGATCATGGTGAGAAGCGCGGACAGTCCATGGAAATTCGCGCCGTATCCCACCGAGGTCGGCACTGCTATGACCGGCTTGTCCACGAGACCGCCAACCACGCTGGCAAGCGCTCCCTCCATTCCGGCAACCGCAATGATGCAGTTCGCGTTCTGCACTTCTTTTAAGTTCGCGAGCAGCCGGTGTATGCCGCTCACACCCACATCATAGATCCGCTCCACATTGCTGCCGAAATACTCTGCGGTCTGCGCCGCCTCCTCGGCTACGGAAATATCTGCGGTTCCCGCTGTACAGACCGCGATACAGCCGACATGCTGTTTTTCCTTTTTTTCAATGCGGATGATATGGGAAAGCGGATCGTACTCCGCTTCCGGATACACTTCCTGTATACGCTTTGCCTGTTCTTCGGAAGCACGGGTGCCTAACACTTCGCCCTCTTCTTCATAGATCTTACCAAAAATACGCAAAAGATGTTCCGTTGATTTTCCACTGCAAAAGATGACTTCCGCGAATCCGGAACGCAGCTTTCTGTGCGTGTCGATCTTTGCGTAACCCATCTCTTCAAACGGCTCGCGGCGGAAAAACTGTTCTGCCTCTTCCACCGAGATCTCGCCCGATTTCACCTTCTGCAACACTTCATGCGCTTCCATCTGTCATTCCTCCTAAAGATATCCGTCCGATCTCATTTTTTCATAAAGCTGCTCCCCGAGAATCCGGTAAAAATCCGGCGTACCATGTACAATGTCCACGCGAAGGCTCGAAGGGATCTCCCCGTCTGCCAGATCCATGAGATCCTGATCCGTCGGCGCAATGCCCGCCTCCTCTAATCCATGTTCCAACAGATACGAGCGGATGTCAAGGAAATGTGTTCCAAATGCCGCCGCAAGCTTCTCATTTACCGCCGCGACTTCCGGGATCATCTCCTTTGAGGTCAGTCCCACCACGATATATTTCGAAGAACCGAGATACCGGATCATTTCCTTTTCCGTCGCGATCAACGTCTCTGCATCCTCCGCCGTCGGCCGGTCATTGCTTCCGATAAAAAGCACCACAATGTCATCGGGATCGATCTTTCCCGCAGCATCCATGGTGACAACCGCACCGTCCGAAACCGTGACCGCATCGCCCTTTGTCTGTCTGGTGAAATAATAATTTCCATCTTCTTCTGAATAGGAAAGTTCGCCTTTTACGCCTGCAATGTCACAGGGATTCATGCCCGCGTCTCCGAGCCGGAGCATGATTGGATCTTCGCCATCACAAAGCAGGCTCAACGCCACCGGCTCTCTCTCTGCCGGGATCGTAAAAGCCCCTGTCGTCATCGGATACAGACCCATACGGACCGCGATCTGATCTGCCTTTTCCCCGCACACACCGTAATTGTATACGGTAAGTCCGGTCTCATCCGCCAGTACCGATGGATACGTCACGCCCTCTCCACCGGTTCCGTAAGTCAGACTGTCGCCCCAGCAGACGATATCCGGCTCTTTCTCTTTGCCGGTGTCCGCCCGTTCGGTGTCCGTTCTTTCCGTCGTCTCATCGACCACATCCGCCTGTCCGCTCATCGCCTGTCTGCTGCCCGCGCATCCGGTCAGCATGCAGAGCATAAGACAGCATACCGTCAGTTTTTTGTACAAACTGGACATAGTAATTCTCCTGATCTCATCTGTAAAAGTTATTTTCGGTTGGATTGAAATTTATAAGTCGCACCCGTGTCACGGCTTGAGATCTCATACTCGCCTTCCGCGAGTTCCTCCGGTGTCGCCATATAGCGCTCTTTCTGTGCCAAAAGCTTTTTGGTGACATCCTGCTCATCCCATTTCTTTAACAGGCGCTTCTTCTGATCTCTTGCTTTCTGATCCAGCCTGGCGTAGATCTTTTTCTCCTCCGCCTGTTTTTGCTGCTGCTTTAAACGCGTTTTCTGTTCCTCTTTCACCATTTCGAGGTAACGGTCCAGCTTGCGCATCATATCTTCCCACTCCTTTTTCGTATGAGTGGTATTTCCAAGCGTGATCTCTGCGTCATCCGCCTCCGCAGTCTTATTCTGTGCCTGTTTCTGCTTCTGCACAAACAGATCCATCGTTCCGATACGGGTATTTCCAAAGTTATCTACCTGCATACGCAAAATCCTCCTGTTCTGTAAAAGGATACTTTTCTATACCTTATATCGGAATCTTCCCATCTTTCCTTGATAGATCCCTGTCCGTTATTTTTCGTCGTATCCCTCAAGAAAGCTGTGTGTCACACCGTTTTGCTTATACGCGACGATCGTATTCAAATTGACATTTTCCACACTTCGGAAAATATTTTTCTCTACATACGGATTTGTCTTTTTTAATTCCCGGATCAGTTTTTTGACCTCCATACGTTTGGAATCGGAACTTCCATCGCTGTTGCAGGTCGTGCAGGTGTCGGTAAACCGACAGGCACACTGGATAAAATGCAGTCCGTTATAATCCCGCCAGTGCTTGATGTCGTCCTCGCGGATCAGATACATCGGGCGGATCAGTTCCATTCCCTCGAAATTGGTGCTGTGCAGCTTTGGCATCATGGTCTGCACCTGTCCGCCATAGAGCATTCCCATAAGGATCGTCTCGATCACATCATCATAGTGATGTCCCAGCGCGATCTTGTTGCAGCCCAGTTCCTTTGCCTTGCTGTAAAGATAACCCCTGCGCATCCTCGCGCACAGATAACACGGCGATTTCTCGATCTCGTAGACCGCCTCAAAAATATTTGTCTCGAAGATCGTGATCGGAATGTTTAACAGTCTTGCGTTATTTTCGATCACTTTCCGGTTTTCGGCATTGTAACCCGGATCCATCACAAGAAAAACGAGATCGAACGAAAACTTGTTGTGCCGCTTTAATTCCTGGAACAGCTTTGCCATCAGCATGGAATCCTTTCCGCCGGAAATACAGACCGCAACTTTATCGCCCTCTTTTAACATGTCATAGGTGTTTAAGGCTTTCGCAAAGCGGGTAAACAGCTGCTTGTGGAATTTCTTGCGGATGCTCTGCTCGATATCGGCAAGGCGGTCTTTTTCTGTATCACCTTTTTCATCGTCACTGCCCCGTTCTGTATCCGCCAGCAGCCATGCCATATAACCGCCCGTGAGATTGTATGCATCACAGCCCTGTTCGCGCAGCAGCGCGGTCGCCTCGGCGCTCGCCTCCCCACGTTTGCAGTACACAATGATTTTTTTATTTTGTTTTAACTGTTCGGATAATTCGTTTTTTTCGATCTGTTCTTTCAATTCCTCCAGCGGAAGATTGATGGCATCCCCGATATGTCCGTACTGAAACGCCATGTTATCACGCACATCCAGGAGCAGACAGCTCTCCTGCTCCATTTCTTTCCAGTCTTTTAATGAAATTTCGTAATTTTCACTCATATTACTTGTCCTATCTCTTATAACTTCTTCATTTTACATCACTTCAGGCAGCCCCGCTTTCGCATATGGCTGCCTGTCTCACTTTATCACAATATTCTGTTTCTGAAAAGCCCGTTTTGCTTCATTTTACGCGCTTTTGCGCTCCTCTTTTAATTTCTCGTAGATCACATCGGATAAAATCCGGTGGGATTCCAGGCTCAGATGCTCTCTGTCCGCCTCACTCGGTTTTACATAGTCCGATGCCGCAAGGAAATCACAGCCATAGTCGGACGCGATCTTTTCATAGACCTTTTTCAATTTCTTTGACGTCTCAACGGAATTCTGATTGAACTCCTGATCGAAGCCTTCCTCCCAGACGCCCTCGCCAAGCCAGATCGGTGAGACTAAAAGGATCTTTGTCGCCGGATCCGCGCTTTTGATCTGACGGATCAGCTTTTCGATGCCTTTCCCGATCACCTCTGCGGATGCACCATACACGGTCTTGCAGTCGTTGGTGCCGAGCATTAGGATCACGCGGTGCAGCGGGCTGTGGCTCTCTAAAAGTACCGGAAGAAGATCCGCGCCCCGTCTGCCGATGCGCAGTTCATCCTCAAAAACAGTCGTTCTGCCGCAAAGTCCTTCCTCGATCACACGGCAGTCTTCGTCTTTCAGACGTTCGGACAGGATCCCTGTCCACCGGTCCGCATATGCGTAGCGCTTTCCATTTTCCGGTATATATCCATAAGTATTGGAATCTCCAAAACATAAGATCTGTTTCATTTCCGCTCTCCTCCTACTGACGTACCGCGCGTTCAATGCGTTCCAGCGCATCCTTTAAAATGCTGCGCGGGCAGGCGATATTGATGCGTTCAAAGCCTTCTCCCGCCGCTCCGAAAATAGCTCCGCTGTCCAGCCAGATCCCCGCCTTTTTCGTGAGCAGTTCTTCTCTCTGCTCCTCTGTCAGTCCGAGGCTGCCAAAATCCAGCCATACCAGATAGGTTCCCTCCGGCTCGATCAGTTTTACTTCCGGAAGTCTGGTCTGTAAAAATTCCCGCAGGAAATTTAAATTGCTCTTTAAATAGCCAAGCAGTTCCGCATGCCACTCGCCGCCATAACGGTATGCCGCT
>ERZ780137.982-NODE-982-length-19218-cov-4.422637_pt1 | contig 19218 bp, 19 predicted proteins | sample MGYA00511020_ERZ780137 | MGnify/ENA primary metagenome ERZ780137 (study PRJEB29588, sample SAMEA2157917) | human gut metagenome | biome: human gut; feature: human-associated habitat; material: faeces | place: Denmark | collected 2008/2010 ... | reverse complement strand
AGACCTTTTGACCCTGGCATCTTAATAAATGCTGAATTATGCTGCTTTTATCCTGCACATAAATTCATTATAAAACGCACGCAAATACATCTTCACAATACATAAACAAACTTTGCGAAGCCGACTCTCAAAGTAACAGAATTGTGCGCCCTGGTCTGGGTGCTTTCACAAATGCATACGCAGGCACTTGAAAAACGTTGGCACTTAGGCGGTATGGAAGCATACGCTTCCAATAGCGCCTTACGTGACCACTACGTTTTTCACGTAGCGAGAGCGTGCCTGTGTTGTATTGTGAATGCAACACAGACCTGCACAATTCGTCCCTCTCCATTCCTTAAAGGAGGCATATACATGGAACACACCCTGGATTCAATTGATAAGAAGATTATAGAAATCCTGCAGGCAAATGCCCGCACCCCCATTAAAGATATTGCAGCCGAAGTCTTTCTTTCCTCGCCCGCAGTCTCTTCCCGCATTGAGAAAATGGAAAAAGCAGGCATTATCTCCGGGTATCATGCCCAGATCAATTACCTGCTTTTTGGTTATCATATCAAAGCTTTTATTAATTTGGAAGTAGAGCCATATCAAAAGAAAGAATTCTATCCCTTCATTCAGGCAATCCCAAATGTCATCGAATGTAACTGTGTCACCGGAGACTATGCCATGCTTATCGAAGTAGCATTCCAGACCACAATCGAGCTGGATCACTTCATCAATGAACTACAGCACTTTGGCCGGACCAAGACACTGATTGTATTCTCTACCTCTGTGGAACACAGGGATGTTCCTGTTGTATGACATTATGATGCTCATAGCCTTTTGTATCCCAAGGTTTTTACACATTTGTGAAAAAGGAGTGAAAATATGACAACAAACAAAACAAACGTATCTACGGTCAGATTAAGGTGCTGTGATATCAGCACAGCAGCCCTTCATATTATAGCCATGCTGTTTATGCTGATGGACCATCTCTGGGCTACTCTTCTCCCGGCGCAGGACTGGCTGACCTGTGTTGGAAGGGTGGCATTCCCTATTTTTGCATTTATGGCAGTAGAGGGGTATTTTCATACTCATAGTTTCAAAAAATATGCACAGCGGTTGCTGGTGTTCGCACTTCTGTCAGAAATACCATTTGATCTGATGTATGGCGGAACATGGTTTTATCCTGTTCACCAAAACGTAATCTGGACATTTCTGCTTGGCCTGTCAGGAATCCATCTGATGGAGACCGTTCACAAAAAGCAAAAGCCCTGGGCTTATGTGACGGTTTCTGTGGTGGTTGTGATATTGGGAAGTGTGCTTGGAACCTTAGGCATGGTAGATTACTACGGTGCCGGTGTACTCACTGTATTTATTTTTTATTTTTTCAGAGGCCGGAAATGGTGGTGTCTGGCAGGCCAGATACTTGCACTTTACTGGATAAACGTAAAAATGTTGGGCGGACTGATGTATCCAATCCGGTTATTCGGAATGGATATGGAACTCTGCCAACAGGGGCTTGCATTGCTGGCACTAATCCCTATCTGGCTGTACCGCGGTCGGCAGGGATATCATAGCAAGGCATTCCAGTATATCTGTTATGCGTTTTATCCGGTACATATGCTGATACTTGTACTGCTTTTAAATTATGCAAATAAGTAACTGGCTCTATGATAATAGTGCCTTATCATTGGCAAATTCTTCACCGCTGACACTCTCGAACTGATGAAGAAGATCTTCTACGGTAAGCTTCTTCTTATCCTCGCCCGCAATATTCAGGATAACCTTGCCCTCATGCATCATAATCAGACGATTGCCATGAGCAATGGCATCTCGCATGTTATGTGTGACCATCATTGCTGTCAGATGGTTCTCCGAAATAATCTTATCAGAGATCTCTAACACCTTGGCTGCTGTCTTAGGGTCCAGTGCTGCTGTATGTTCATCTAACAAAAGAAGCTTTGGTTTCTGAATAGATGCCATCAGAAGGGTAATTGCCTGTCTTTGTCCACCAGAAAGCAAACCAACCTTACTGGTCAATCTGTCTTCCAGTCCAAGGTTCAATGTTTTAAGCATCTCTCTGTAAGTGTCCCTCTCTGCCTTGGTAATACCCCAGGTCAATCTTCTGGACTTACCACGTCTGGCGGCAATCGCCATATTCTCTTCAATTGACATTGTTGTTGCTGTTCCTGTCATAGGATCCTGAAAAACACGTCCCAGATATTTTGCCCTTTTATACTCAGACAACTTTGTTACATCATCGCCACCAATATAAATCTTACCTGAATCTACAGACCATACACCTGCTACTGCATTCAAAGTCGTAGATTTACCGGCGCCATTTCCACCGATCACAGTCACGAACTCGCCTTCCTCCAAAGTCAGGTTGACACCACATAATGCCTTTTTCTCATTAATCGTGCCTGCATTAAATGTCTTATATACTTCTTCAATTTTCAACATCTCTGCCATTATTTCGCACCTGCTTTCTTTTTACTGTTTTCCTTCAGATACGGAATCGCCAGGAAAATGGCTACTACGATAGCTGAGAACAGTTTCAGATCATCGGACGGGAATTTTAACCACAGTACTACACTCAGTACCAGATAATAAATGATCGCGCCAGCAATGACCGAGAATAAAGTCCATGCAAAAGCCATTTTTTTACCTGCTGCCAGCTTACCAAACAGAACTTCACCAATAATAACGGCTGCAAGACCAATAACAATAGCACCACGTCCCATATTGACATCGGCTGCACCCTGATACTGTGCATAGAGTCCTCCTGCAAGTCCCACCAAACCGTTAGAAATCATTAATGCAAGTACCGTATGAAAATCTGTGTTAATTCCCTGCGCTCTTGCCATCTGCTTATTACAACCGGTCGCACGGATCGCATGTCCCTGCTCTGTTCCAAAGTACCAGTACAAAATCGCTACCACTACTACACAGAACAAGATGCATGTCGTAAAGACGCGGATCTTCGTTGCTGTAGAATCTGATACATAACGAAGTGATACTACCAGATTATATTTGTCGACACTGACTGCCTGATTGGAACAGCCCATAATATTCAAATTAATGGAATACAGAGAAATCTGAGTAAGAATACTTGCCAGAATTCCGGGAATCCCCAATGCCGTATGCAAAATACCCGTTACAAAGCCGGCTGCCATACCGGCAAGAAAAGCAAAGATCAAAGCCAGCCACGGATTCATTCCACCGCGGATCAGCATAACTGCAACTGCACCGCCTGTTGCCAGTGAGCCATCTACTGACAGATCTGCAAAATCCAGTAATTTATAAGTGATATACACGCCTAACGCAAGTAAGCCCCATATTAACCCCTGTGCGCAGGACCCCGGCAGGGAACGAAATAACGCCGCCGGACTTAATGATGATAAATATGCTGTTAAAAGCAAATGAAACCCTCCCTTTTGAAGCACAGAGAGCTTCCCTAAGGAAACTCTCCCATTTTTACTCTCTTATTCTTCTGCAATTGCTGTATATCCATCAGGAATTATAACCCCAAGCTGCTCTGCGATAGAAGCATTGTACTCTTTCGTTACCTGAGGTGCATATTCGATATCCATTGTTGTAATATCTGCACCATTTACAAGAATATCATATGCCATCTCTCCTGCCTTGTATCCGATATCATAGTAGCTGATGGAAAGTGTTGCAACACCACAGCCCTTACAGATACCTTCCTCACCTGCAATAACAGGAATTCCTGCCGGAAGTGTAATATTGTTGATTGTCTCTGTATTACCTGCCATTGTATTATCTGTAGGAATATAGATCACATCTACTTCTGTAACCGCTGTCTGTACGACAGATGCAATATCATTGGAATCGGCTGCGGTATATTCTTTGTAAGAGATATTGTCTGCATCCAGTGCCTTCTCAAACTCTGTAGCCTGATACTTGGAATTTGGCTCTGCTGAGCAATACAGAATACCAACTGTCTTGGTATCCGGGAAAAGCTCTACCAGCATCTTCTCCTGCTCTGCAATAGGAGCAAGATCTGATGTACCGGAAATATTTCTGCCGGTAGCACCTGTCCAGTCATCAATTTCCAGAGCTGTTGCATAATCAGTAATAGATGTACCCAGAATAGGAATTGTGCTGGTAGCTGCACCTGCACACTGTAATGCAGTTGTTGCATTAGCAAGAATCAGATCATAATTGCTTGCCACGAAATTATTACTGATGGTTGCACAGTTAGCCTGCTCACCCTGAGCATTCTGTAAGTCGAACTTCACATGATCTGCGCCAAGCAGTTCTGTCAGAGCTGCCTCAAAGCCTTCACTGGCTGCATCCAAAGCCGGATGTTCCAACTGTTGCAAAATACCGATCTGATATACCTTATCAGAGTCAACGGCTGCCGCATCTGCTGAAGTTGCACTTGCTGTTTCCGTCTTGCTTTCTGCTGCTGTATCTGCAGGAGCTGCGGCCTCTTCTGTTGCACTTCCACATGCAGTCAGAGACATAACCATAGCTGCTGACATGGCAACAGACATGAACTTATTCAATTTTTTCATAACATATTCCTCCATTCCCTTTCGCATATACGCTTTAACACATAAACGCTTTAACGCTTTTAATAAGCAAATTATAAATACGAATAAGAATTAAGTCAATACGTTTTTCTCAAATAAACAATACGAAAAATGCAGCCTGACCTAAGGCAGACTGCACTTTTTGTTCCTGTGAATTTATACAAGGCTGTACTCCATCATTTCATATAACAGACGGCTGTTTTCCGTGATTTCTGCGGGAAGCAATGCTCTTGCTACACACTTGGGTTCTTCATCCGGAGCATCCTCTCTGCTCAGATAAGCATAATCCCCATCCAGCCTTGCCACTGTATAATATACTTTATCCAATAACATAATATTTACCTTATGCAAGAATCTCTTTTACTACTGCTGCGATCTTATCACACTTGCAGTTAGCAAAGAAATATTCGCTGAACTTCTCTCCACTCAGAGCACCTTTTACAAGTTCTCTGTCAAGTTTAGGAAGAATGTCGCACAGATCATTGTGTGTGATTTCCTTTACAGCATCCAGAATCTTCTTGTTGCGCTGCTCAGGAACGACTCTTTCCTTAGGATATCCGCCGCCACCCGGTGTGCAGAATAATTTTTCGAAGATGTATTCCAGATTCAGCTCACCGCCCCATCCGAAATTCTCAGCAAAAGGCAGTGCTACACAGTTACCATCATTTACCTGTGAAAACAGATATGCATCAAGAGGGGACTCAACATGTCCACAAAGCACCTTGGGGAAAGCATTGCATGCAAGCATAGCACCTTCACCTGTACCACATCCTGTAATGACAAAATCTGCTGCACCTGAATTTAATAACACCGCTGCCAAAATACCATTCTGTACATATGTAAGTTGGTGCTCATCTTCTGCGGAATACATTCCATAATTAAATACTTCATGTCCCATAGGTTCTACAACCTTCTTCAATGTTTCGCATACCATGGCATTCTTTGCAGCCTGGCTGTTCTCGTTAATTAACGCAATCTTCATAGTAATCTCCATTTCTGCGCTGTTTTCTCATAAATTCCGGGCCGACAACGCATGCCCCAACCATTATAATCTATAGTATAACATGAAGTGCCGTAGAAACAAAGACCAATACCTTTAGATTTTTATGCAATTCTAACCTTTTCTTGACTTTTTTCACAATTAACGAACTCTTTTTTATAAAAAATTGTTAAAATTATACATTATTTATTGCTTTAAATAGTCGATTACGGTATATTATTAGTGTGATGTAAGTATACGGCTGTCATTGCACAATAAGACAGCCACAGGAGGTTCATTATTTTGTCAGAAGCCACAGAAACGAAGCTCGTCAAAATTCCGCAGGAGGAATACGACCAGCTTGTAGAACCTTACCGCGAAGCTATGACACGCCTTGAAGTAAGAATTAATGGTCTGAATGAAGATTACCGCAAAAAATACCGCGACTATCCGATACACAATGTACAGGCACGTATCAAAAGCCGTAAAAGCATAGAAAAAAAACTCGCACACAGAGAGTTACCTGTTTCTGCTATGTCAGCTAAGGAAAATCTTACTGATATTGCCGGAATCCGCGTTATCTGTTATTTTATTGAAGATATATACAGTATCCTTTCTCTTGTAAAAAATCAGACGGATCTGCTCATTCTGAAAGAAAGCGATTATATCAGTAATCCTAAAGCGAGCGGATATAAAAGTTATCACATGGTTCTTGGTGTTCCTGTATACAGGATCGAAGGTATGCAATACTATCCTGTAGAGATACAGTTTAGAACCTTATCCATGGATCTGTGGGCAAGCATGGAACACCGCATCTGCTATAAAGGAGAGACTCCGGAATCAACATCTGAAGCTTTTCAATATTATTCTGAAGAACTTTCCAAAATGGAACGCAAAATGAAGCACCTACTTGATGAGATCAGAAAAGACAATCCACAGGAACCTACACAGTAATATTATATTCAGACAAAACTTAAGGCAGATACCTGACTGTTTCAACAGGTATCTGCCTTATTTTTAGTTCTGTCCACCGTTTCTGTATTGAATTGGCGTCATATTATATTTTTTCTTAAAGAGTCTGTTAAAATGCTCTACATTCTGGTATCCCACAGTATATGCAATGTTTTCCACTGTCATATTACTGTTCTTTAAAAGAGTTCTGGCCTTCTTCATGCGGATACCCTGTACAAAATCTCCAAATGTCTTACCGGACTTATCCTTGATGTACTTGGAAATATACGGCTCTGATAAATGGAACTGCTGTGCCATATCTTCCAACGTTACTGTCTGGTAATTAGCCTGTATATAATTCAGCATGGCGATCAGTCGTTCATCCTGCACAGAATCCTTTGCCTGAATATCAGGTAACTGATTTACAGCTACTACCAGTGCATTGATAGAAGACTTGATAATATCATCATCAATACCTACACCCCAATACATTTTACCCTGACAGGTAATTCCTACATAAGACATTGCCTTGGAAGAAGAACCTCTGGAAAGGGCATGCTCTTCATAAACAGACAATTCATAGCTGACTCCAAAATACTGCTTGATTGTATTGGATACTGCATCCAGACGGCCATTGCCATTTGCTTCTACAACATGCATCTGATTATCCTGTGCAATCGTGGATTCCGCCATAATACCATTGACCTGTTTAAAATGACACTCAGGTATCCGGAAGAATGGCTGTCTGTTCACATATTTATCTTCAAATATCTCATATACCCACTGCGGTGTCAGTTCTTTATGTTCTTCATCTGATACATGTTTTACCAGATAACCGAACTCTTCACGCATCTTCTCAGGCAGCGAAATACCAAAATTCTGCTTCAGAATATAGTTTACACCACCCTTGCCGGACTGGCTGTTGATACGGATAACATCTGATTCGTAGGTTCTGCCCACATCCATAGGATCGACCGGAAGATACGGAACTGACCATTTATACAGTTTCTTATCCTCTCTCCATGCCATACCTTTTGCAATAGCATCCTGATGGGAACCGGAAAATGCGGAGAATACCAGGTCTCCTGCATAAGGCTGACGCTCATATACATGCATTCTGGTAAATCTCTCATATTTCTCACGGATAGCCGGAATATTGGAGAAATCCAGTTTGGGATCTACTCCATGGGAGAACATATTCATGGCAAGTGTTATAATGTCCACATTACCTGTTCTCTCACCGTTACCAAATAAAGTACCCTCAATACGGTCTGCACCTGCCAGTAAACCAAGTTCTGCGTCACTGACACCACTTCCTCTGTCATTATGAGGATGCAGACTCAAGGTAACTGCTTCACGATACTTCAGATTTTTGCTGATATATTCTACCTGTGTTGCAAATACATGAGGCATTGCGATCTCTACTGTAGTAGGGATATTGATAATGACCTTATTTTCAGGTCTGGGCTGCCATACATCCAGTACAGCATTACATACTTCTACTGCATAATCTACTTCTGTTCCCGGGAAACTCTCAGGACTGTATTCAAAGGAAAAGTTACCTTCTGTCTCTGCAGCCAGTTTATTTAACAATTTTGCACCATCGATCGCGATCTGCTTGATCTCCTCTTTGCTCTTCTTAAATACCTGTTCGCGCTGTGCAACAGAGGTAGAGTTATATAAATGGATGACTGCATGAGGTGCACCCTTAACCGCTTCAAATGTCTTCTTGATAATATGCTCTCTTGCCTGTGTCAATACCTGTACTGTCACATCATCAGGAATCATATTCTTCTCGATCAATGCTCTCATGAAATTATATTCCGTCTCAGATGCAGCCGGGAAACCTACTTCGATTTCCTTAAATCCTATCTCTACAAGCATTTGAAAGAATTCCAGTTTCTCGTCCAGACTCATCGGCTCAATCAATGCCTGATTACCATCGCGCAAATCAACAGAACACCAGATAGGTGCCTTATCTACATAATCCTTTTTAACCCAGTCGTAAGTACATACAGGCGGCATAAAATATGCACGCTCATACTTGTCATATCCCTTCATATTTTCTCCTCACCTTTCTTATATAAATCCATATAAATAACAAAAATCTTCCGTCCCTATATTCCGGACGGAATTATAGAGATGAAAGATGTTCTCTCGCGGTACCACTCTATTTCATGCATAGCATGCTCTCACTGACACTATCATGTCTGACCCCTGTAACGGTGGGCTTCCGTCATGGCCTACTTACCTGTTATGGTATGTTTAGCCTGCAGCTCCAAGGCGAGTTCCCTGCATTCCCCCTGTCGTCTCACATCAGCCGGCGACTTTCTGAAAAGCTTCCTGCAGCTACTATTCCTTTTCATTGCCTTTTCAATCGTATGCTGTTATCTTAGCACAGGATCATACAAATTGGAATGATTAAATTTAATCATTTATATTGATATATTTTATTATGTATATCGTTTTTCCATTTTGATAACAGCGTGGTAATTCTTCCATTTACTCTCTATCATTCCTGAAATTTCGTCTGAAACTTCTTCATCTGTTTTAGGATATCCCTGTGGTACTACCACATCAAAGATCAAATTCGTATGGGTTGGTCCTTCTACCATTCTGAAATCATGAATCGACAGCACCTCATCCATTTGTTTTACCAATGCTTCTACCTCTTTACGCAGTCCCATGACTTTCTTGTCATCTACTGCAATAGGGTCCATATGGATAACGACCTCACAGTGATATTTTGATTTTAATTCACGTTCGATCAGATCTATTTCATCATGGATTTTATAAATATCCAGATTTCCCGGAACTTCTGCATGCAAAGATACCATAATCCTGCCCGGTCCATAATTATGGATCACCATGTCATGAACACCTGCTACCATCGCATGCGCCTTTACAGTTTCCTCAATATCATGGACAAATTCCATATCCGGTGCTTCCCCAAGCAATGGACTTAACGTGTCTTTTGCTGATGAAACACCAGCCAGTAGAATAAAAATGGCAACAACCAGTCCAGACCAGCCATCCAGATTAATACCGGTGATCCAGTAAAGCAGCATGGATAATAATACTACTGTCGTTGCAATACAATCACTGAGACTGTCAGTAGCCGTTGCCTTCATTGCAGAAGAATCAATCTTTTTCCCATAGACGGTATTATACAACGCCATATAGACCTTGACCAGAATGGAAACGACCAGTACCACTATCGTCAGCACATTGATCTCCATGCTTTCCGGCCGGATCACCTTAACAATAGAGGAACGGAATAATTCTGCCCCCATTACAATGATCAATACTGATACGCCCAGCCCGGATACGTATTCAATTCTTCCATGTCCAAAAGGATGCTCCGTATCCGGCTCTTTTCCTGCAAAATGAAATCCCAGCAGAGTAATAAAGCTCGACCCTGCATCTGACAGGTTATTAAAGGCATCTGCCATGACAGATACCGATCCACTGAGCAGTCCTGCTGTATACTTACCTGCAAAAAGCAGTACATTCAATAGAATCCCTACTACACCTGCCAGCAGTCCGTATGCTCTTCGAACTACCGGATTAGTATATTCTTTGCCATTTTTAATAAAAATACGACTCAACAATGTAATCATGGCTCATCCCCCATAATAAGACCATAAATTATTTCGAATATTGATTTCTGCGTATTATACCAAATCCCAGAGGATATGGACCGGTATGCACACTGATGGTAGCCCCGATCTGATATATTGGGAATTGTTCTTTTGTTACCTGATAACCCTTCTGATTCAGAAATTCAACTGCTGCCGCCTGAAATTCCTCTGCTTCCTGCCTGTCATAGCCAAATCCTACTGCAAAGCTATACTCCGCACAATTCTTTGAAGCATTGCATTCGCCCAGATACTGCACAAGCAGTTCCCTTACCTTATCCAGAGATCTGTTACGGCTTCTGGCAATTCCTGATGAAAAAATCTCTCCTTCTTTTAACGTAATAATAGGACGAATCCCCAGCACAGAGCCTGCAACACCAGCTACCTTACCAATTCTGCCGCCATGCTTTAAGTATTCCAGATTGCCTACTGTAAAAAATATTCTACCTGTAGATTTGATCGTTTCCAGTTCTTCTACCGCCTTATCATATGGGACTCCTGCTTCCTGCATCTTCTGTGCCTCTAACACATATAATCCCTGCAATACCGTATTAATGGTTGCATCAATAACAGTGATCTCTGCCTCCGGGTACTGCTCTGCTACCATCTCTCTTGCATTCAGTGCTGACTGCATGGAACCGCTGAACTTGGTGGTGATACAGATACATATAACAGCCTTGCCTTCTTTTACAATTGGTGTAAAGGCATCAATATAATCCTGCACGGACGGCATGGATGACTTCGGATATACCTTGGGATTGCTGACCATTTCCTCATAGAACTTACGAATCGGCATTTCCGTGATTTCTTTCTCGTATTTCTCTCCATCAAAGGACACATAAAAAGGTACTACTGTTATTCCTTTTTCACGACACAGTTCCTCTGGCAGATCGCAGGAACCATCTGTTACAATTCTGTATTCCCTGTTCATTTCATTCCAAACCTTTCTATTACTATATGAGTAAAAATGGACATTATCCATACAATTTGGATAATACCCATTTTTATTTTTAAAAAACTTATATTTTATTATAACACAAATATCGCAATTACACAGCAAATTTTCAGATTTTAGTTTTATTTAATTTTTCTGTTGCCTTTTGTCCATCATCATAATTGTTTCCTACCTTTATTTTCTAGTCATGATCGTCAGGATTTCTTTATCTGTCTCACGCATGCCTTCTTTTGCAAGAAGACCGATATTCAAGATATTCTCCTCAATGCCTTTTGCCACAATACCATCCCCTGCATGGAACTGTTGCCCCTGCTTATACATGGCATAACCCATGATCCCGGCATCTACTGCGGTTGCAATCTTCGCTGCACAGGAAGCCTTGGCTCCATCACAGATAATACCTGAAACAATAGCCAGTCCATTGACCAGTGTATGGGAAATCTCTTCATATCCATCTCCTAACAGATAAGCAATACCTGCCCCACTGCCACAACCGGCACTGATTGCGCCACAATAAGCAGATAATCTGCCAATTCCTGTCTTTTGATGGATCGTGGCAAGATTAGATACCAGCAATGCCCGATAGAGCCTGTCCTTTTCTATACCAAGTTCTATCGCATATACAATAACAGGCACAGAAGCTGTAATTCCCTGATTACCACTGCCGGAACAAATGACGACGGGAAGAGAACAGCCATTCATTCTTGCATCAGAGCCTGCCGCTGCATATGCGCGGGCTTTGGTCTTCACATCATCCCCATAGGTATGTAAAAGCACCTTACCAATATTGGCACCATAATTATTTTTCATTCCTTCCTGGGCAATTGCCATATTATAGGCTATCTGCCGGTCAAGAATCTCCTGCACGTCCGCAATTTCTGCAATATTGGCAAACTCTACGATATCCTGAATATTCAACACACTCCTGTCCGTCATGTCAGAAGCTGTGCGATCTGCTGTAATATCTTTCTTCAGTATGACCCGTCCATTATGTTCGATCAGTACAACATTGGTATGTTCCCCTACGATTCTGACTTTTACAGATTCTTCTTCATTGAATAAAATGACACCAATGTCAAATATATACTCTGAATCTGCCAGATTGACCTGAATCCTGGTACTTTCCATAAATTTACGGATATCTGCTATTTGCCTTTCTTCGATATCCGCAATAACTTCCAGCTTCTTCTCGGGTTTACCTGCTACAATTCCTGCCGCAACTGCAGCCTCGATTCCATTCATACCGCCCGTATTGGGAACAATGACACTTTTTACATTTTTGACAATATTTCCACTTACTTCCACCAATACTCCGGTCGGATATTTTCCTAATTCTCCGGCTGCAATTGCTGCCGCATATGCCAAAGCAATCGGCTCTGTACAACCAAATGCGGGTATCAGTTCTTCCCTTAAAATCTGTACATATGCTTCATATTGTTTATCGTGCAGTACCATAGACATTTTTCTCCTTGTAGTCTCAGTTTTCCATCTCCTCTATCGCAGATCCACGGCTAAATTGCGGCATATGCACCTTCTGTACAAGTCCAATGATCTGTCCGGATAATAACACGGTCAGAATAGAATAGCCAATTTTCTTTACTGGAATATAGCTTAACGATAATCCGAGAACAATCGCATCTGTCAACAGATATACCCACTGGATCTTCCATTTGGTCACATAGGAAATGCTCATTGCAAGAGCATCATCTCCTCCCGGTGCTCCACCGATACGTACACATAATCCTGCTCCCACGCCGACAAAGATCGCACCTAACACAGTGGCAAGTAAAGGCATCTGTGCAAGCTGTGGCCAAATATAGGGAAACTGTTCATAAATCCTGTAAGATACAGAAAAACTTGCCGTAGCAACAATGGAATATCCCAAAAACTCCTTACCCATTAATTTCCATCCCAGACAATAACACAATACATTCATGACAAAGCCTGAAAAAGCCGGTGAAATTCCAAACCAGTGATCCAGCAAAAGCGTCATACCTAATACGCCGCCCTCTGTAACTCCAGAGAGAGAATGGACATGGTACAGCCCAAAAGCAAGAAATGAACTGCTCAATATTGCAACCATACAATTCCTGATTTCTCTCTTTTTATTTTTTAACATAATATAATACTCCTTAACTTTCTAATCATGCCTTTACCAATAAGGTCACAACTTCACAGTGGTTCGTCCAGCCGAACATATCCACCGGCCATGCTTCCACTGCCTGATATCTTTTCTTCTTAAATATTTCCAGATCCCGTCCCAGTGTCTCAGGATTGCAGGATACATAGACTACTCTATCTGGGGCAAGCTGTGCCACAGCCTGAATGAATTCTTCCGTACTTCCGCTTCTTGGCGGGTCCATAACGACCACGTCTGCCTTAGCACCCTCTTCTGCCATAGAAGTCAGATATTCTGTGGCATCTGCTGCAACGAAATGAATGTTATTCAGATGATTGCGTTTTGCATTAGCCTTGGCATCTTTTACAGCATCACGGTTCAGCTCAATACCAAGCACCTTACCCGCCTTGGAAGCCATTGCCATTCCAATCGTTCCAATACCGCAATACGCATCAATCACTGTTTCTTTCCCTGTAAGCCCTGCTGCCTGTATTGCTTTCTTATACAATACCTGTGTCTGTGCAGAGTTTACCTGATAGAAGGAGTTAGGTGAGATACGGAAACGCAGTCCACACAGGACATCTTCTATATAACCTTCTCCGTACAATGGTTTATTACGTTCGCCCAAAACCATTGTTGTATTTTCTTCATTAATATTCTGTACGATTGTCGTAATTTCCGGATGTCTGCGCCTTAACTCGGCTACAAAATTATTCTTATGCGGGAACTCCGGACAGGCAGTGACCAGTACAACCATGATCTGTTTCGTAGACATTCCCTTACGAACCAGTACATGACGTAATACACCGCGTCCCGTATCTTCGTTATAAATCCATATTTTAAAAGATTTCACCAGATCAGTCACTGTCTTAACGATCGCAGAATCCTGAGCATCCTCAATCAGGCAGTTTTCGATCGGTACGATCGTATGCGTTCCTTCTCTGTAGGTTCCTGCAATAACCTCATCCTTTAATCTGCCGAACACTGCATGTACTTTATTTCTATAATGAAAAGGATAATACATTCCTGCAACATCATTGATTTTCCTGCAATATTTCTTGATATTCTTTTCTACCAGCTCTTTCTTGGCTGCAAGCTCTTCTTCATAAGTGGTCTGTCCCATATGACAGGCTCCACATTTCTCTACATAAGGACATTTTTCCTGTATCATAATAAATCCTTCCCTAAAACAATTTTCTACATTAATAGTGCCATGTTTCCTGTCAAATGTCAAAAGCCCTCTAAAATGTCAATCTCATCTGATTCCATACCACATTGCCATGAACCGATTCCGAAACACCCTCGAGTACAAATCCAAATTTTGAATAATAAGGAATCAGCCTGTCTTTGCAGGTAAGCACCAGTCCTTTTCTTCCCTGTGCTCTTGCATCTGAAATCGCACGTTGTATCAGTTGTTCCGCATATCCTTTTTTTCTGTAGGATGAAATCGTATTCACGCCAAATATCATCTGCCAACTGCCTTTTTCATCATGTAGGGATGCCTTTTCATACATCTCATCCGTCAGATCCTTCTGATCTGTTACCATGCCATCTACAAAGGCTATGAGTCTGTCCCCGTCGAACATCAGCCAGAAATGATCTTTATAATACTGTAGTCTCTGTACAAACTCTTCTTCTGTTGCAGCCTCCGCAGGCGGGAAACATGCCGCCTCTACCTCTGCTATCTGCCGCAGATCCTCTATCTCAGCTGTCCTGATCAGCATATTATCACTCCATTCCTTTATAATCCATCAGATAATTGCATAATATATCTGCATCTATTCTAGCAGTATCGATTCATGGTATGCAATGGATTTTTAAATATTGTCAGATGTATAAATTATTTATATAATATATACAAATTTATTAATTTCTGTAGAAGGAGAACACACAATGAAAAGAATATGGATCGTAGGCTCCCTGGGACATATGGGGCAGGCACTGATCAATCTGTTGGATATGAAAACTTATGAGTTATATGAAACAGATAAAGATGAAGTAGATATTACCAAAGAAGCAGAGGTGTTCATGTTCATGAACCGTAACAGACCCGATGTAGTCATTAACTGTGCAGGCTATAATGCCTATTCTGCCGATGGTAAAATGGATACCGACAAGGCATACAGTATCAACGCCGTAGGTGTCAGAAACCTTGCACAGGCAGCCGAAGCAATTCAGGCTAAACTCATTCAGATCTCTACGGATGATGTCTTTTCTGATGTCTCCGATGTACCTTATAATGAATTCGATGATGTACATCCTCAGGGTATCTTTGCTAAGTCCAAATACGCCGGCGAAAAGTATGTCACACAGCTCATGACCCGCTATGCTATTATCAGAAGCTCATGGATCTATGGTATTGGAAAAGATTTCCTCAACGAAGTGCTCGAAGCAGCAGACAACCCTTCCATTACTACTCTGGAGTTAAAGGACAATGCCTGTGCAGTGCCTACTTCTGCTGCTGAACTTGCCAGAATCGTTAAGATTTTTATTGATGATGACCATTACGGTATTTACCATGCCGTATGCAGTGGCGGTGGCTGCAGCCGTCTGGATTTTGCAAAAGAGATTCTACGCCTTACTGATAAAGAAACTTCACTGACTGTTACAGTAGCCGCAGATGCTCCTCAAAAATACTCCGTATTGGATAACATGATGCTGAGAATCACCGGGCTGCCTGAACCTCAGGACTGGAAACTGGCGTTATCTGTATATCTGAAAGAAACAGGAGGACTTGAATAATGAAGCAAAACTCTGGGAAAAAGACCATGGGTCTTTCTACCAAAATATTTATTGCCCTTCTGACAGGTGCTCTGTTCGGTGTATGTGTACACTATTTCGTTCCTTCCAGTTACTTCAAGGATACCATTCTCATCAACGGCATCCTTTATGTTCTGGGAAATGGATTTATCCGCCTGATGCAGATGTTGGTCGTTCCACTGGTATTCTGTTCTCTGGTGTGCGGTGCCATGGCGATCGGTGATACCAAGACACTTGGAACCGTAGGTGTTAAAACCATTATCTTTTACCTGCTCACTACTGCACTGGCAATCTGTCTGGCCCTGCTGGTAGCATCCGTTATCAGTCCCGGCAATGGCATGAATGTCACTGTATCCGATACCTCCACTGCCGCCGAAGCAACGACTGTGAACTTTGCTGATACTTTGTTGAATATTATTCCCAAGAATATCTTCAATTCCCTTGCCAATGGAGACATGCTGCCGGTTATTGTATTTGCTTTGTTCATTGGTATTTTACTGGCTTCTATGGGTAACAAAGTCTCTACTGTTGCCAATTTCTTCAGCCAGTTCAATGATATTATGATGGAAATGACAATTGTTGTCATGAAAGCTGCACCTGTTGGTGTCTTTTGTCTCATTGCCAAGACTTTTGCCGGAATTGGTTTTGATGCTTTCATCCCCATGCTTAAATACATGGCAAGTGTCATCCTTGCGCTTGCACTACAGTGTTTTGTAGTCTATCAGGTGCTATTGTTCCTGTTTACAAGATTGAACCCGTTTAAGTTTATTAAGAAATTTTTCCCTGTCATGGCATTTGCATTCTCTACCTCTACCAGTAATGCAACGATCCCGTTATCCATTGACACCCTTTATAAGAAGATGGGAGTATCCAAGCAGATCTCGTCTTTCACCATCCCTCTGGGCGCAACTATCAATATGGACGGTACCTCCATTATGCAGGGCGTGGCTGTTATCTTTATTGCACAGGCATATGGTATTGAGTTGACACCTGCTGCCATTGCTACTGTAATTGCCACCGCTACCGTTGCCTCCATTGGCACTGCCGGCGTTCCCAGTGTCGGTCTGGTAACCCTTTCCATGGTACTTACCTCTGTAGGACTTCCCACTGAAGGTATTGCCCTGATCATGGGAATTGACCGTATCCTCGACATGCTCAGAACGGCAGTCAATATCACCGGTGATGCAGTATGCACTACTATCGTTGCCAAACAGCAAGGCGCATTCAAGCAGGAAATATTTGATGCTGAATAATTTTATCAGAAAAGAGCAATCGAAGTTACTAACTCGATTGCTCTTTTTAAACTCATGTTGATTCCCGCTCTATAATAGAAGGTAATGTGATATACGATTGCAGATACAGATTATTCTTCCTTATTTTCTGGATGACATACTTACCAGCCTGCACTCCCATTCCAAATACATCTATATTTACTACAGTAAGCCTCGGTTTCAATATCTGAGAAAAGGGGAAATCGTCAAACGTAATGACTGCCATTTTCTCAGGTATTGATATATGATGATCATGCAGAGCAGTTACGCAGCCATAAGCAATATAATTATTTGCACATATAATAGCATCCGGCTGATTCTCCATTGCCAGTATACTCTCCATCATTCGATATGCTGCATCACATTCAGATTCACCATGCAGTACATAGCCTTTCGGTAAAATTACATCATGCTCATTTAATATAGATAATACACCATCCAGTCTGTGCATCGATATCTGATCTTCTGTAGTCCCTCCAACAAAAGCCAAAGACTGATAACCTTTCTCCAACAGATGCTTTGCTGCCAATTCACCTGCCAGACGATTATCTACATCAATCCAGCAAAAGTGACTGGCGAAATTGGGATTGCCAATAACCAAATGCGGAATAGATAATTCATAGATCAACTCATCCAGTTCTTTTGATAATACGGAAGCATGGATTACAAAACCATCTGCCTGTTGCATTTCATAAGCCTGCCTGATAAACTCACATACTTTTTGTGGTTGAACACTTTTTACGATCAGGGAATATGATCCATTCATAACTTTCGAAACTGTTGCTGTTGAAGTCTGTGCAGCCCGTGCTACATCCTTAATTGTCACTGCCATATCGTACCTCTTTTCTACTGCTTTATTCCTGAACCAGCGCTACTACATATCCATATGGATCAAGTATATTATCCTTCCACCCTTCCTGCATTAATATTTCTGCATTTTCAGGTATCGAACAGGTCATTTTTGCTTCTTCCATATTTAAAAATATCATAACACGTTGTTTCTCATATGTCCTTTCAAATCCATAGAATCTGCTGCCTGCCCCAAGGCATAGGTTGACGATATTCTTCTTCCCTGATTCCCGTAACACCAAGTTCATCTCCATAAAATACTGAAGGTATTCCAGGAAAACACATTTGAAAAACAATAGCCAGCTTATATTTTTTTCTGTCTTCCCCACATACTGAAAGGAAACGGCTTACATCATGGCTGTCAAGAATGTTCAGCTGTGCATATACCGTCTGTTTGCGGTAACGCATTCTCATGTCTGTTACCCGTCCGTCAAACTCCGCAGCATCAACAGAACCTTCTGCAAAGAAGCGTTTACAATGCTTTCTGAAATCATAATTCATTGCTGAATCGAAGATTGTTCCATCCAGCCAGTGATTAGCGCTTTCCCATACCTCACCGATCAGTATTGCTTCCGGATTTACTGCTCTTACTTCTTCATGAAATTTTCTCCAGAATCCATCATTTACCTCACTGGCAACATCCAGTCTCCATCCGTCTGTATGAAATTCTTCCACCCAGTATCTTCCAACTTTGCAGAAATACTCCTGAACCTGCAAATTAGCAGTATTAAGCTTTGGCATTAATCTCTCATATCCAAAACATTCATAATTAGGATAATCCTCGCCATTGTCAGGACGGATAACCGGGAACTGCAATCCATAGAACCAGTCTTTATAGGCAGACTGTTGTCCCTTCTGGACTACATCTTCAAATGCAAAGAACCTCCATCCGCAATGATTAAATACGCCATCTATTATTACTTTAATCCCATTTGCATGAAAAGTCTCCACCAGCTCCTTAAAATCTTCATTTGTTCCGAAACACGGATCAATATGAAAATAATCTATCAGATCGTATTTATGATACTCTCCTGCTGTAAAAACAGGATTGATATAAATAGCATTTAGTCCCAGTTTTTTAATATAAGAAACATTCTCGGTTATTCCTCTGATGGTGCCGCCAAGTTTTCCGCAAACTGTCTGCCCTTCCCATTG
>ERZ780137.981-NODE-981-length-19221-cov-4.056715_pt1 | contig 19221 bp, 17 predicted proteins | sample MGYA00511020_ERZ780137 | MGnify/ENA primary metagenome ERZ780137 (study PRJEB29588, sample SAMEA2157917) | human gut metagenome | biome: human gut; feature: human-associated habitat; material: faeces | place: Denmark | collected 2008/2010 ... | reverse complement strand
CAATAAGCGCCTTGGCAAATTTAGGATGTACCGGCAAAGCCAGCGCTTCCGGGTTGGAAGCGCGCAAAAGGCCAATGGCAATAATGCCCAAAAGCGGAATGCCTACACCGGTTGTACAAAATCCGGCCGCTGCCGGCAAAAAGTTAACGCCTGCCGACTGGCCAAGCGCCGGCGGGAAAATTAAATTGCCAGCACCAAAAAACGAAGCAAAAAGCATCAGGCCGATTGGCAATATTTCCATAAAAGTAAGTTTTTGTTTCATAAGGTCTCCAAGTTTTCAAAAATTAAGGCTGCGTTTTAAAGCAGCCTTAATTTATTTTATTGTTAAAGCATCAATCAATAAGTAAACGGTAATATTTCTTTTTGCCTTTGCGTACCAACAGGCTCTTATCGGCGTCAAACATTTCCGGGCTGAGATGCATTTCCGCATCGCTTACAGCAGTATCGCCAATATACAGGCCGCCCTGCTGCACCATCTGGCGCGCTTCGCGTTTGCTGGAAAATACCTTTGCTGCCGTAAGCACATCTATCAGTTTGGCATTTGCCTGTTCTGCCGTCAGGTTAACGGTAGGCACATCAGTCATGGCCCCGCCGCCGCCGAACAACGCTTCAGCAGCCTGTTTGGCTTTTTCGGCTTCTTCTTCGCCATGAACAAGTTTGGTAACTTCATAAGCAAGAACTTTTTTCGCCTCGTTAATTGCAGAATCTTTCAGGCTGCCAAGGCGGCGCACTTCGTCCATGGGTAAAAATGTTAAAAGTGCCAGGCAGTTTTCCACATCGCTGTCGTCAACATTACGCCAGTACTGGTAAAAATCATACGGAGATGTTTTTTCCGGGTCAAGCCATAAAGCGCCTTTTTCCGTTTTGCCCATTTTTCTTCCGTCGCTTGTTGTTAAAAGCTTGCAGGTCATGCAGAAAGCAGGTTTCTGTTCCTTGCGGCGAATAAGTTCCACACCGGCCAGCATGTTGGACCACTGGTCATCGCCGCCCATTTCCATTATGCAGCCGTATTTTTTGTTCAGCGTCCAGAAGTCATAAGCCTGCATAATCATATAGTTAAATTCAAAGAAGGACAACCCGCGCTCCAGGCGTTTTTTAAAGCATTCTGCCGTCAGCATTCTGTTAACGGAAAAATGTACGCCAACTTCACGCAGAAGTTTAATGTAATTAATGTCAAGCAGCCAGTCGGCATTATTAACCATTATTGCCTTATCATCCGAAAAATCAATAAAGCGTGACATTTGCTTTTTAAAGCAGGCAATGTTATGGGCAATAAATTCCGGCGTAAGCATTTTGCGCATTTCATCCTTACCGCTCGGGTCGCCAACCATGCCGGTACCGCCGCCCAAAAGCACAATCGGGCGATGCCCTGCCTTCTGCATATGGCTCATTGCCATTAAAGCAATAAAGTGGCCGACATGCAGGCTGTCAGCAGTCGGGTCAAAGCCAATATAAAACGTGATTTTCTCCTTTTCAAGAAGTTCACGGATTTCTTCTTCATGCGAAACCTGTTTCAAAAAGCCGCGTTCAGCAAGAACGTCATAAACAGACATCAATCTACCTCCAGTCTAAATATATAAAAAATCGCATTAAGCCATAATATATATTATACAACTTAATGCGGTTATTGGCAAATTTTATAAAGAAGAAGTGCAGTGCGGGCAGCGTGTAGCGTCATCAGCCACGGGCTGGCGGCAATAAGGGCACAGACGCGGAGCCGGTTCCGGTGCGGCTTTGGGCCTGAAACGGTTAATTTGTTTTACAACAATAAAAACAGCCAAAGCAATTATTAAAAAGTTAATTACGGTATTAATAAATACACCGTACGAAAGAACGGCAGCGCCTGCATCCGCAGCAGCCTTAAGCGAAGGATAATCCTTCCCGTCCAGCGCTATGAATAAATTGGAAAAATCTATCTTGCCGATAAGCATGCCGAGCGGCGGCATAATTATATTATTTACCAGCGACGTTGTAATCTGCCCAAACGCTCCGCCTATTACAACACCTATTGCCATATCCATAACATTCCCGCGCATGGCAAAATCTTTAAACTCGTTCAAAAAACTCATTACATCAACTCCAGTTTTAAATTTTAGATGTAATATTTTATCTTATTTCAGATAAATTTGTCAAATTCCATGCTCTTGACTACGTTAAAACAATAAACTATAATTAATTAGTAAAGCAAAAGGAGGAAGAACAATGAGAGATGATCTGGTAGTACCGGGCGAACATGAAGAAGATTTTGTTTTGGCAAGGGATGCCAAAGTTGTTACCGTTCCCTTTTCGCCTTTGGAATTACGTATGTCTAAAGAAAAACCGTACCTTATGGAAGGGCTTGCCAAATTAAGGGAAAAGCTCGGCGAAGATGATTTTAAACGCCTTATCAGCAAGGTACACAATATAAACCTCAGCGGCGACAGAATTATGATTGTTGCCGAAAGCGAACTGCACCGCACGAACATTGAACGCGAATGCCTGCCGCATATTGCCGAAGCATTCAACGTAAAATTTATCCGCGTTGTAGTTGAAGGTTAAAATTTTTTTAAAAAAGTATTGACATTTTCTCACTTATTATCTATAATACATTTTGTTGCAGTAATTAGCACACTGTCGGGGCGTGGCGCAGTTTGGTAGCGCGCTTGTTTCGGGTACAAGAGGCCGTGAGTTCGAATCTCGCCGCCCCGACCAACTAAAAAATTTAGAGCCGTTTTATAACGGCTCTTTTTATTTTATTAACTGCAATTATGTACTCATTCATTCTTCTTAATTACTTTTAAAATTAACATTTTACAGTTCAAATAATTTCACAAAAATATTGCATTAGCATACTTTAGTAGTATAATATTTTCAGGACTAAAAGTTTTTATTTAGGAGGGTCTTTCTTGAATAATAAATTTAAAAAAATTGTTGCCGTACTGGCGGCGCTTGCAATTTTAACAAGCGGCTGGTATTTTTTTTACTGGCTGAAAACTCCGCAGCATTCCATTGCGCTTATAGCCGATGCAGTACGCCAGCATGATTTAAAAGCTTTTGAAAAGCATGTCGATATGGATAATCTGTACAGCAAAGCATATGACGATGTTGTTGCCGTTACCTTCGGTTCCGACAAAGATGCCAATCCTATTATCGTTGCCATTGTAAAGGGCATTAAGGGCCTTGCCGTACCGCTTTTAACAAGCGAAACCCGCAGCTACATTATTCACGGCGACAAGCCTGAAGGCGACGCCGAAGTACAGAAATCAATTCCTGCCGGCAATGAAAACGGAGCGGAAATTGTAGATAATTTAAAAAGCCGCACCGGTTTCGGCTCCTTAAAATATGAAGGTGTAGAAAACACAGATATTAATGACGATAACGCCATTGTAAGCATTAAACTGCGCGATGAAAAATTAAGCAGGGATTTTATTTTAAAAATAAAAATGCAGCAGCTTGACGACGGTTTGTGGCGCTTGCAGGAAATAACCAATTTACAGGATTTTATGAAAGAACGCGAAGAAGCCGTTAAGGCAAAGCTTGCCGAATTAAACAAGCCGATTGCCGCGCAGATTGACGCCAACGTTAAACTTGATAAAAAACTGCTGCAAATTACTTCCGTACACTATTCAGCCATTATCCGCATGCTTGAAACCGAAGTAAACCTTACCAACACCTCCGACAAAAACGTTAATTATATAGCCGGTATGCTGGAGCTTTACGGTGATGACGGCAAAATTTTTTACAGCGGCAGCTTTGCCAGCAACGCAGTTTTAAGAAACGGCAGCAGTAAATTATATAAATTTGATTTTGAACTTAACCCGTATGTAAAAGAAGATGCCGCAGTTATCAGCAGCGATTTAAGCAAAGTAAAATGGAACGCTTATTTAACAAATGTAGCTTTTGACGACGGTTCATCATTTGATTACTTAACTGAACTGCCAAAATAAACTAAAAACACGAAGCATTAATCTGCTTCGTGTTTTTTATTGCCTTTATTGCTTTATGCTTTAACTTCCGCAGGCATCGGTTCTCCGTTTAATCCTGCCAGAATATTTTCCGCTGCCAGCTTTGCCATAGCATCACGCGTTTCAACTGTTGAACTTGCAATATGCGGAGTAACCGTAATATTATCAAGCGTCAGCAGTTTATGCGTACCGGGCAATGGTTCAGGGTCGGTAACATCAAGCGCGGCATAAACAATATGCCCGCTGCTCAGCGCATCATAAAGCGCTTCCGTATCCACAATTTTGCCTCTGGCAACATTAATAAAACGCGCCCCCTGCTTCATAGCTTCAAACTGCTTTTTGCCAAACATGCCTTCCGTTTCCCTGGTAAGCGGCACGGTAACAAGTACAAAATCAGATGTTTGCAGCAATTCTTCAAAGCTTACATACGCAGCACCCAATGCGGCATCATCACTGCGGCGGCGCCGGTTATGGTAAATAACGCGCATATCGCTTGCCAAAGCACGTTTTACTACCCTGCTGCCTATATCGCCCATGCCTACAATACCCAAAGTTTTTCCGGCAAGGTCCACGCCAAAGCCAAGGCCCTTGCGCTCTCCCCACTTGCCGCTTGCAACATGCTGCCAGCCGCGCGCTATTTTGCGCGCACTGTCAATTATAAGCCCGTAAGCCAAATCTGCCACGGCAGGAGAAAGCACGCGCGGAGTATTGCCAACACGTATGCCGCGGGCATTGCATTCCGCAACGTCAATATTATCGTAACCCACGGAAGCCTGTGCGATTACTTTTAAATTAGGCGCTTTGTCAAGCAAAGCGCCGTTGATTTTTATATTGCCAATAGAATATAAAGCATCTGCCTGTGCCAGCCAGCCGTCAAAAATATCTGCCGGAGTGCGTCCGCTTTCCTTCCACGCCAAAAGATTGGTATTGGCGTCCAGCAGTTCATACGCCGTTTTGCGCAGTTTACCGCTGGTAACAACAGTCATGTTTTTTAATTCTGCCATACTTTCACGTCCCTTACTTATTTAAAGGCACAATCTCCAGCCAGTAGTTATCCGGGTCGGTAATAAAATAAATACCCATTGCCGGATTTTCATAAACAATGCAGCCCATTTCTTTATGTTTGGCATGTGCTGCTTCGTAATCATCAACGCCAAAAGCGAGATGGAATTCGTTTTCGCCTAAGTTATAGGGTTCTTTACGGTCACGCAGCCAGGTCAGCTCAAGCTGATGCGGAGTCTGCCCGTCGCCAAGGTACACAAGAATAAAGCTGCCGTCCTCTGCATTCATTCTTTTAACTTCTTTCAGCCCAAGCGCTTTTTCATAAAACGCCAGGCTTTTTTCTAAATCGAGCACATTAAAATTATTGTGTATAAACTTAAAATTCATTATACCCTCCTCAAGTATTTAAAAAGATTTGTTTTACAAGCAGTATCGCCATCGCCGCTGCCGCAACAACCTTGCCTATAATCGCAATAAATTGCAGCTTTGCCGCCTTCCACGCCAGTTCAAACGCATCGTCACAGTCCATCGTTTGCGAATACTCGTAAACAAACGCCATTACAAACGAACCCATAGCGCCGCCGAGCACGCTGCCGAACACAGGGAACACGCCCGTGCCGAGCACTGCGCCGATAAACGTGCCGATGCCGATAAGCCCTACCACGCTCCACGGCAATTTATGCCTGCGGATACCGAAAAACGATACTATAAATTCCCATAATTCACCAAAAACATAAATCAGCACCAATGCAGACAAAATACGTCCGTCAAAATATTTTGCTTCATCAAAACAGGCAAATCCTATCCCTGCCAAAAGCATCAGCGTATTGCCGGGCAGCCCAACCAGAGTTAAAAGCGGCCCCACGATAACGATAAAGGCTGCTGCCAATGCTTCCAAGAAATATTCCATACCCTGCCTCCTTATGTTAATTACTGCCAATATTATAACATAATCCGCACTGCTTTATTTGTAACTTTTGTGAATTATTGTTTTTAATCTGCCAAAATGATAAAATATTTATAAATAAACTTGTTAAAAGGAGCTTATATGGAACAAATTATTGAAATTTTAACGCCGTGGGCAAAGCCGTTTCTGGTTTTCTGCGGTTTTATGCTGATAAGATATCTTTACCGTACCGTAATTCTCCGCTTTTTGCAGCTTTTAAACAACAAAATGTCTTTTGAGTACGGCGGCGATATTCTAGATGCTTTCGCCAAACCAATACATATTTTTCTTTTTATCCTAGGCGTTTATGCTGCCTTAAACTGCTCGCCAATTACTTTTGTTACCGACCATCCGGCAATTGATAAATTCCTGCGCAGCAGCTTTATTATTGCCATCTTTTGGGGCATTTACAATATCAGCGACATTACGCATGGCATTGCACTGAAAATTTTAACACGCGCCGAAATTAATATCGAGGATTCTCTTGCCAACATTCTCTCCACAATGTTCCGCATTTTAATTGTTGTTATCGCCACCTTAATGATTGCCAAGGAATGGAATTACGACATGAGCGGCCTTCTGGCAAGTTTAAGTATCGGTTCTTTAGCGCTTGCCTTTGCCGCCAAAGATGCTTTGGCAAACGTATTCGGCAGCTTTGTAATTATTGTCGACAAACCCTTTAAAGTAGGCGACTGGATTTCGGCCAACGGCGTGGAAGGCACTGTTGAAAAAATTACCTTCCGCAGCACCTGCATACGCACTTTTCCGCAGGAGCTTGTGTATGTTCCAAACTCACTGCTTTCCAACACGCCTATTATTAACTACACCAAGCGCGAAAAACGCCGCATTGAGTTTTTACTGGGCGTAACTTACGATACCACTCATGACCAGATGCAAAAGCTGGTGAACGATATACGCACCTACCTTATGAACAGCGAACTTGTTTACAGCGATACGGTTATGGTATACTTCCGCGATTATGCTGACAGCAGCCTGAACATTTTTATTGTATGCTACACCAAAGCCAGCGATACAAAAGGCTTTTTGGCTGCCCGCGAGCAGATTAACCTTGATATTATGAAAATACTGGAAGAAAACGGCGCTTCCTGCGCCTTCCCGAGCACCAGCGTTTATTTTGAAACGCCGCTTAAAAGTGAAACCAAAAACAACTGAATACAAAAATAAAAAGGCAGCTTTTAAGGCTGCCTTTTTATTTTTGTGCGTCATTGCTTCTCTGAAACATTCAAAAATCATTTTAAGCTTATTTAAAATTAATTTTTATCGCTGAACAAGTCATTTTGTTCGGACATCTTTAAATCTGTTTCAAAACTTTCTGCCTCATAAAGTTTTTTATTAATTACACGGCTGCGGCGTTCGGCGGCTTCAATATGCCCGCTTGCTTCCTGCAATTTTTTGCGTGTTTTGTCAAGCAGCGCTGCAAACACGGCAAAATCCTGCTTAACGCCTGCAATAATACGCCATACTTCACCGGTACGTTTTTCTATGGCCAAAGTGCGGAAACCAACCTGCAAGCTGTTTAAAAGTGCCGCCAGAGTTGTAGGCCCTGCAACACAAACACGGTATTTGCGCTGCAGTTCTTCCAGCAGCCCTGTAATGTTTACCGCTTCAGCAAAAAGCCCTTCTGTCGGCAGGTACATAACCGCAAAATCAGTGCTGTAAGGCGGGCAGATATATTTACTGTTAATATCGGCAGCCTCGCTTTTAAAGCGTTTTTCAAGCTGCTTTAACGCAGCTTCTGCCGCTGCGGCATCGGCATTTTCGCGCGCCGCCAAAAGCCTCTGGTAATCTTCCTGCGGAAACTTTGCATCTACCGGCAGCCATACGGTCTGTTCGCTTTTTCCCGGCAATTTAAGGGCAAATTCCACCCGCTCGGAAGCGCCCGGCTTTACGGCAACATTTTCGGCATACTGCTCCGGCGCCAGCATATCCTGCAAAAGTATTTTCAGCTGCATTTCTCCCCAGATGCCGCGGTTTTTAACATTGCTTAAAATGCGTTTTAAATCGCCTATTCCGCCGGCAAGGCTCTGCATTTCACCAAGCCCGCGGTGTACTTCTTCAAGCCTGCGGCTTACAAGGGTGAAGCTTTCGCCAAGCCTGCGTTCCAAAGTGGAGTTTAACTTTTCATCTACAATAATGCGTATCTGCTCTAAATTTTTTTCAGTGCTCTCGCCTATCCTGTCAAACCGCTTGTCCAGCTGCTCCGACAAGCGGTCTGCCGCAGACTGGTTTTCCATACGCGCCGCGCGGGCAAGAGTTGCCTGCTCACTGCGCAGGTCGCGCAGGCCTTCATACATGCGCCGTTCGGTTGCTTCAAAATGCCGCACAAGTTCAGCAAGGTCTTTTTCATCAACAGCACCGGCACGGCTGCGGTACAGCATAAAAATTACCGCCAGCTGTAAAATTATTATAAACACAAGTATTATTACAGTAAAATCCATAACGCACCTGCCTTTTTGCAATCTTAATTTATAATACACTATTTTATTACACTGTGCCAGCATAATTTCGCGCCCTGTTTTTACGCCAAAACTATTTTTTATCTTTTTTTACAAAATTTTATACTGCCCGGCAGGATTTTATATTTATTTAGCGAAGTTATAATCAATCAAACGATTGATTAGTCTAATTCCATTTTCGGGAGGATTGTTATAAATGAAAAATTTTATGGAAAACCTGCACTTAACCAAAAAGCAGTGGTATTATCTTGGCGCAGTTTTGGGCGTTTGTTTAATTTATTTTGCTTTTACCCATTTTAAAGGCAGCGAAGCTCCGCAAAAAACAATTCCTTATGTGCGCACGGTTACGGTAGGAACACAAACCGGCAGCAATTATGATGTTTACCCTGGTGAAGTACGCGGACGTTATGAAAGCAATCTTGCTTTTCAGGTTACCGGCAAAATAATCAGGCGCCAGGCCAACCTTGGCGATACCGTAAAAGCCGGTGACGTTTTAATGGAAATCGACCCGCGCGACGTTAATGAAGGTGTTAATTCCGCAAGAGCCGCCGTAAGCGCCGCTTCGGCAAACTTTCTGCTTGCATCTGATAATGCCCAGCGTTACAGAACTTTATATACGCAGGGCGCCGTAAGCAAAGCAACGCTTGACCAGTACAACACCCAGCTTGAAGCACAGCAGGCGGCGTTAAATCAGGCTAAAGCGCAATATCAGGCGGCACTGAACCAGCTTAATTACACGCGCTTAACAAGCGACCACGACGGCGTTGTATCATCCGTTACCGGCGAAGTTGGGCAGGTTGCTGCTGCCGGTACGCCTGTAATAACCGTTGTGCAGTCCGGCGAAAAAGAAGTGCATATTTATATTCCCGAAAATAAACTTGCTTCAATTTACCCCGGCCAGAGCGCAGTTATAGATTTCTGGGCGCTGCAAAACATTACTGCCGAAGGGCAGATAAGAGAAATTGCACCGATGGCTGACCCTGCCACCCGTACTTATGAAGTAAAAGTAAGCATTAACAATATGCCGCCGCAGGCAAAGCTCGGCATGACAGCCAAAGTAAGTTTCACCGGCGGCAGTTCTGATATTGTAACTCTCCCGAAATCTGCAATTTATCAAACCGAAAGCACTCCCCAGGTATGGATAGTAAAAGATAACCATGTAACCCTTGTACCGGTAGAAATTGCCGGTTACGAAAACAACAGCGTTAAAATTAAAAGCGGCCTGCAAAAAGGCGACATAGTAGTAACAGGCGGTACAACGAAATTATCTGCCAATCAGGAAGTGCGGCTGGAAGGTGAGGAATAATGAAAAACGGCAATCTCGCTTCATGGTCTATTGAACATAAACAGATAATTTACTTTTTCATGTTTCTTTGCCTTGTTGCCGGTATTTATTCCTATAATATTCTCGGCCGCTCGGAAGACCCGGTATATACGGTTAAGCAAATGGTTATATCGGCTGCATGGCCCGGCGCAACAGCCAAAGAAATGGAAATGCAGGTTACAGATAAAATTGAAAAAGAAGCCCAGACACTGCCGGATATTGATTACGTTACAAGTTATTCGCGCCCGGGGCAGTGCGTTGTTAACGTTTACCTTAAAGAGCATGTTCCAACCGATAAGGTACGCAGCCACTGGCTGGAACTGCGCAATATTGTAAACGATATTAAAACAGACCTGCCGGAAGGCGTTTACGGGCCTTATTTTAACGACCGTTTCGACGATGTATACGGCAATATATACGCAATCACCTCCGAAAGCTTTGGTTACGAGGATATGCGTAAAGAAGCCGAAGAAATTAAACGCATTTTTTATACCGTGCCCGACGTAAAAAAAGTTGAACTTATCGGCGTGCAGCCGGAAAAAATTTATCTGGAAGTATCCAACGATAAACTTTCACAGTTTGGCATTTCGCTTGATACCCTTGCAAGCGCCATAAAATCGCAGTCCGCAGTTGTGCCCGCAGGCATGGCAGAAAGCACGGACAACAACGTTTACCTGCGCCTTACCGGCTTGCCGGATACACTGAAAGAAATCGGCAGCATCCCGGTTAATGCCAACGGGCGTATTTTCCGCCTTGATGACATTGCCAAAGTCACCCGCGGTTATACCGACCCTCCCGAACCCAAAATTTATTTTAACGGACAGCCTGCCATCGGCATTTCTATTTCCATGGAAGACGGCGGCAACAATATCCGCCTTGGTGAAAACCTTGCCAAAACCGTAGCACAAATAGAAAGCAGGCTGCCGCTGGGATTTGAACTGCACCAGGTAGCCAATCAGCCGGAAGTTGTTAAAAACTCTATCGATGAATTTACCCAGAGCTTAAAGGAAGCCGTTATTATAGTTCTGGCAGTAAGCCTGTTCAGCCTTGGCAAACGCTGCGGCTATGTTATTTCCGTATGTATTCCGCTTGTGCTGCTCGGCACTTTTATCGGCATGTATGCACTTGGCATTGACCTGCACAAAGTATCGCTCGGGGCTTTAATTGTGGCCCTTGGCATGCTGGTTGATGATGCCATTGTTGTTGTGGAACTGATGGAAATAAAACTTGCCGAAGGCTGGGAACGCAAACGCGCGGCGGCTTATGCTTTTGAAACCTGCGCTTTTCCCCTTTTAACCGGTACAATTATAACCTGCGTAGGTTTTACGCCGATATATTTTTCGCGCGGCAGCGTTGGCGAATTTGCAGGCAGCCTGTTTACCGTTATCAGCCTGGCACTGATGCTTTCATGGGTTGTATCGGCAACGGTAGCGCCTGTATTGGGTTACGAATGGGTTCACCCGAAAAAAATTGCTGAAGGCAGCGCATATACAACTCCGTTTTACCAAAAATTCCGCAGCCTGCTTACATGGTCGCTGGCGCACCGTTTAACGGTAATTGCCGTAACCATAGGCATTTTCTTCAGCTCGCTCTTTTTAAGCAAATTCATCAACAAAGAGTTCTTTCCTCCTTCCGTACGCCCGGAACTTTTAACCGAACTTAACCTGCCGGAAGGCACGAGCATTAAAACAACCGAAGAAATTGCCCTTAAAATTACATCCGAAATTAAAGATGACCCCGATATTGCAAGTGTAGCTACCTATATCGGCGAAAGCGCACCGCGTTTTGTGCTTGTTGCAGAGCCCGTACAGCCGCGCGAAAATTACGCACAGCTTGTCATTCTGGCAAAAGACGTAAAAGCCAAAGAACGTGTTTCGCAAAAAGTTTCCGCACTTATTAACCAAAAATATCCGGAAGTTTTAACTTACAGCAAATCCATCTCCCTTGGGCCTCCGTCCGAATATCCGGTTATGCTGCGCGTTTCCGCACCGACGGATGAGCTTGCCAAAAGGTATGCACAAAAAGTGCGCGAAGAAATGGAAAAACATCCTGCCGTTATCATGACCAGATTTAACTGGATGGAAAAAACGGGCGCGTTAAAAGTAGAAATTGACAACGACAAGCTGCGCCAGATGGGTATTGACCGCCAGACTGTATCCATGGCCTTGCAGGCAGAACTTTCCGGCTACACCGTAGCACAGTATTACGAAGGCGACCAGGCTATTGATATCGTTTTCCGCCTGCCGGAAAGCGACCGCGAAAAACTTTCTGATTTAAGGATGCTGACCATACCGACGCCTGGAGGCAGCGTATCTTTGGAACAGGTGGCAAACATCAGCTACGAAGCCGAGGACAATATGATCTGGCGGCGCAACCTTTTGCCGACAGTTACTGTTAATGCCGGTATCAGCGAAGGCTATACCGATAACGATGTTGCCCAGCAAATTTATGATTCCCTTGCGCCTCTGCGCGAAGAACTTCCGCCGGGTGTTGCCATTGATATCGGCGGGCCTTTGGAAAACAGCAATAAAGCACTTAACTATTTAATAGAACCTGTGCCTGCCATGTTTATCGTTATGATAATTCTGCTGATTATGCAGCTTAAAGATGTGCGCAAAATGATTGTAATTGCCTGCACGGCGCCAATGGGCGTTATAGGCGTTATGATTGGCCTTTTGCTGTTCGGTTCATCACTTGGTTTTTTAGCGGAACTTGGTATTTTGGCACTAACGGGCATTATCATACGCAATTCGGTTGTACTGCTCGACCAGATTGACCAGCATCTCGAAGCAGGCATGCCGCCTTATGAAGCAGTTTTGGAATCCGCCATAGTGCGTTTCCGCCCCATTATGCTCGCGGCTCTTACAACGGTGCTTGGCCTTGTGCCGATGTTTACCAATCCGTTTTGGGAATCAATGGCAGTAGCAATTGCCTGCGGGCTAACTGGGGCAACCTTACTGACGCTTGTTGTGCTGCCTGTAATTTATTCTTTAATGTTTAAAATAACAAAGCCCTGAAATTATAAAGGAGCACTGTACTTATAAGGTATAGTGCTCCTGTTTTATTATAAGTATTACAAAAAGCAAAACAGCCTGTACTGTAAAGCAATAAACAAAAACTGCGGCGGCTAAAATAATTACGCTTTATGCCGCAAGGTCAGCTGCGAAGCCTGACCGTTAGCGAAAGAGCCGCAGCATTTTTGTATTGCTGAAACAGTATTGGCTGTTTTGCTGCTGTTCAGTTATTAAATAATTAACCTGTCATTTATTTTCCGGCAAAGCAGCCAGTGCACGCATGGCAAGGGCATAACCCATAAAGCCGAGCCCGCAAATCTGCCCCAGGCAGGCCGGAGCTGTTACAGATTTATGGCGGAACTCCTCACGCGCATGCACATTGCTTAAATGGACCTCAATGGCGGGCAGCGCCACGCCTTTTAAGGCATCCAAAATTGCCACGCTGTAATGGGTATATGCGGCAGGGTTAATAACAATGCCGTCATATTTTCCATATGCGTCCTGAATAAAACCTACCAGCTCACCTTCATAATTGCTCTGGCAGATTTTAACATTAACCCCAATTTCTTCTGCCTGTTGCAAAATAAAAGCACACAAATCGGCGTAATCTTTGGCGCCATATACGTTTTTTTCGCGGATTCCCAGCAAATTGATGTTAGGCCCGTTAATTACCAAAATATTTTTCATTTTTTCATCTCCCCGGCAATTTTTACAAGCTGGCTCAACACATTTTCTATGCTTTCTGTATTTTTTACAATGTAAGCGGCATATTTTCTGTAAAGTTCTATTCTTTCATCATAAAGCTCATAAACACGCTGCGTTCCGGCAGCCAAAAGCGGCCGCGTTTTAATTTCAACATCATTCACAATAGCGTCCGCCGGGCGGTCTATAAAAATTATAATGCCGTTTTTGGCATAAGCAGCCATACTTGCCGCTTTTTTTACAACTCCGCCGCCTGCCGCAATAACACAGTTTTCTTTACAAGCTAAAAATTCAGCAGTCCGCTGCTCAGCTTCGCGGAAAACTTCTTCGCCCCGGGCAAAAAACTCTTTAATGCTGTAAGGCTCCCGCTGCTCCAAAACGTCGTCGGCATCATAAAATTTCATTTTAAGCTTTGCTGCCAAAAGTTTGCCCAGCGTTGTTTTTCCGCAGCCGGGCATACCAATTAAAACTATATTTTTCATTATTTTTCTGCCAGCCTCTGCATAATTTTCACTGCCAAATCCGTACCCAGTTTGCGCTGCTGCCAAATTTCCTGCGCTGCCACCGCCTGCGCCGCCAGCATTAAAAGCCCGTTTACAGCTGTTTTTCCGCAGGTGCGTGCCATACGCAAAAACTCGGTTTCAGCAGGGTTATAAATTAAATCTGCCGCTGCGCCGAAATTTTTAATAACCGCTTCCGTTACGGGGCTTACCCCTGTTTTGGGGTACATTCCCACCGGCGTGCAGTTAATAATAATATCGCCCGTTTCTCCGGCAAGTTCCTCATAACTCAAACAACGTGTTTTGATATTTCCGCAGATTTCTACAACCTGCTGCGGAATTGCCTGCGGATTTCTTGACACCAGCAAAATTTCCTTTGCACTGCTTTTTGCAAGGTACTGCACCACTGCGCGTGAAGCGCCGCCAATGCCGAGCACGGCTGCTTTTTTACCTTCTGTTTTAATGCCATAATATTCCAGCATCATGCCAAAACCGAGCCAGTCGGTATTATATCCGCAGCTTTTGCCGTTATTAAAGCTAATGGTATTTACTGCGCCAATAGCTGCTGCTTCAGCTGATATACTGTCCAGAAACGGCATAACTTCTATTTTATGAGGAATAGTTACATTAACGCCTGTATAGCTTTGCGCCAGTTCCGGCACAGCTGTTTTTAATGCTTCTGCTGGAAGTTCCAGCAATTTATAATCCGCATCAATGCCAAGTTCTTCAAAAATCATTCCGTGTATTTGCGGCGACAGGCTGTGCCCGAGTTTTGCTCCCAATAAGCCAAAATACTGCATCACTATCTCTCCCGTCCCATATCGCTGCGGTAGTTGCCTAAAATTTTAAAATACGCGCAATTATCTTTCAGCATGCGCACTGTTTCCTGCACATTAGTATCGGCAAGGTTGCCCACCAAATCAATATGGAAAAAATATTCCCATGACTTACCCTCAATCGGGCGCGATTCCAAATTTGTGAGGTTTAAGCCGCTGTGGTAAAAATACCCCAATACACGGTACAGCGAGCCGGGCTCATGCTTAACTGCTATTACAAGCGTAATTTTATCGGCATCGGCACTGTGCTCCGCCTCATTGGCAATGATGATAAAACGCGTGGTATTGTTGCCGTTATAGTTAATATTGGCAGCCAAAATCTCCAAGCCGTACAACTCGGCAGCCTGTTTGCCTGCAACGGCTGCTTTATGAAGGCTGCCGCTTTCTTTAACGGCTTCCGCACTTTTAGACGTGCTGTAATACGGAATTAATTTCATCTGCGGATATTCCGCAAAAAAATCCTTGCACTGGGCAAACCCCTGCGGATGCGAATACACTTCGGTAATTCCGCTGAGAACAGCACCCGGCAAAGCCATTAAATTATGCTCTATCTTCACGCATTTTTCACCGGCAATATGGCAGTCATAGCGGCGCACAAGGTCATAAACTTCCGTAATGCCGCCGGTAGAAGAATTTTCAACCGGCAGAACGCCATAACGGATTTCACCGGTTTTTACGGCTTTTACTACGTCTTCAAACACGGAATAGTAATGCCTGTTAATATTCTTTCCCGCAAAATATTCTTCCATAGCTTTATGGCTGTAAGAACCTTCCACGCCAAAGCAGCCTACTTCAAGCGGCACTGTTTCCACAGGTTCAGCACTTATCTGCTGTTCTTCCATTTTGCGGGCAATAGCCATAATTTCTTCCATCAATCCGGCTACTGCCGGAGCGTAATTTTTGTTGCGGAGCTTGCCCTGTGCTTTTTCTATTACCTTCAGCTCTCTTGCCCTGTCACGAACAGGCAGGTTATTTTGCTTTTTATATTCGGCAACCCGCAGCACTGCCTGCAAACGCCGTTCAAAAGCGTTTATTAAATTACTGTCGGCTTCGTCTATTTCCCGGCGGATGGCTTCCAAATCAAGTTTTTCTGTCATTTTATTTCTCTCCTGCCAGCAGCATATCCAAAATTACCCAGGCGGCAACACCTTCAATTACAGGTACGGCGCGCTGCACAATGCAGGGGTCATGCCTTCCGGTAATTACCAGTTCCGTATTGCTTTCCGTACTTAAATCAACCGTTTTCTGCGCTTTGGCAATGCTTGGCGTAGGTTTTACGGCTGCTTTAAACAGCACCGGCATGCCGTTGGTAATACCGCCGGTAATACCTCCGTTGTTATTGGTGTAAGTTTTTACAACGCCGTTATCATAATACATCTGGTCATTGGCTTCGCTGCCCGGCATCTGTGCCAGCGCAAAACCTTTGCCAAACTCTATGCCTTTAACCGCAGGTACGCTGAACAAGGCATGTGCCAAACGGCTTTCCAGCGAATCGAAAAACGGCGCGCCGATACCGGCAGGCAAGTTTATTGCCATGCACTCAATTACGCCGCCAACCGAATCACTGCTTTGTTTGGCAGCTAAAATCAGCTGCTGCATTTCATTTCCGGCAGCGTCATCCAGCACCGGAAAAGTTTTCTGTGCCAATTCAGAAAAAGTATCCGCACTTTCGCTAAGCTGATTAAACGGCATATCTTTTACGCCTGCAACTGCCGCTATATGCGCGCCGACGTAAATGCCACGCTTCGCCAGAATTTGCTTGGCTACGGCACCCATAAAAACCAAAGGAGCGGTCAATCTTCCGGAAAAATGCCCGCCGCCGCGGTAATCATTAAAGCCGTTATATTTTACTTTACCGCTGTAATCGGCATGCCCCGGCCGCATCACATTTTTAAGTTTACTGTAATCGCCGCTGTGCTGGTCGCTGTTAGGTATTAAAACACATAACGGCGTACCTGTTGTTTTGCCTTCAAAAAAACCGCTTTCAATTACAAAAGCATCTTTTTCGTTCCGCGCGGTTGCAAGCGGGCTTTTACCCGGCGCACGGCGCTGCATTTCTTTTTTTACAGCGTCAAGGTCTATTGCAAATCCCGGCGGCAAACCGTCTATTACGCAGCCTATGCCAGGCCCGTGCGATTCACCGAAAATAGTAAGTTTTATTTTTTCACCCAAAGTTGCCGTCATAAATTTTCTCCCTGCTCATATTTGCCGCCCAAGCAGGAAAAATCCTGCCAAAAGGTGGGATATGATTTTTTTACGCTTTCGCTGCCTTCAATAATTACAGGCTCACGGCATACAAGGCTTGCCACTGCCATGCTCATGGCTATACGGTGGTCGTTCCATGCCGAAACAACGCCGCCGCGCAGCCCTTCCGGCTTACCGTGAACGATAAGGCTTTCGGCTTTTTCTTCAATATCTGCGCCTAACTTATTAAGTTCTTCACTAATGGCATGCAGGCGGTCACATTCTTTAATGCGCAAACGCCCGGCGTTAATAATTTCCGTAGTTCCTTCCGCCACAGCAGCAGCCACGGTCAGCACCGGAATTATGTCCGGGCAGTCGGCGGCATCAATAACAGTGCCGTGCAAGCGGCTTGTTTCTGCCAAAAGCCCGGCGTCAGCTGCAGATATTTTGCCGCCCATAGCCTGCAAAATATCTTTTACTGCCCTATCGCCCTGCAAAGAAGATGGTTCCGCTCCGGCGCAGATAACATTTCTGTTAAGGCACCCGGCAGCAAGCCAGAACGCAGCCTGTGACCAGTCGCCTTCTACAACGGCGCTGCGGCATTGATATTTTTGCCCGCCGGGTACGCTAAATATTTTATAATTGTTGTTTATAACCTTTATGCCGTATTTTTTTAATGCGGCAAGCGTTAAATCAACATAACTCTGAGATTCCAGCGGCGTGGTAATAATAATTTCCGAATCACCTTCAAGCAGCGGCAGCGCAAACAGCAAACCGCTGATAAACTGCGAACTTACATTGCCGGGCAAAGTAAATTTGCCGCTGCGCAGCCTGCCTTCAACGGTTACAGGCAGCCCCTGTGCCGGTGCGTATTTAACGCCCTGCATATCAAAAATATCATAATACGATTTCAGCGGGCGTTCTCCCAAGCGCCCAGCACCCGTAAAAGTAACAGGCGCCCCGCACAACGCGCCAAGCGGCAGCAAAAAGCGCAGGGTAGAACCTGATTCACCACAGTCACATTCATCACCAGTGGCTTTTACCGTGCCTTCACCGTAAATTTTAACGGCACTGCGCCCTTTAAACCGGCTTGCTGTAAGTTCCGACTGTACACCAAGCGCTTTTAAACAGCGCAGTGTTGCCTTTATATCATCCGACATGCTTATATTGTCTATAACGCTTATGCCCTGTGCCAACGCGGCGCAGATAATTTCGCGGTGCCCCATGCTTTTGGAAGAAGGCACATTTACAATTCCGCTTAACGCCCCCGGATATATTTTAACCTTAGCCATTTTTAACTCCGTTTAATATATTCAGGCAAATCCTGCCAGTTTGTTTTCTGCAAAAAACTCGTGCCGATATTTTTTAAAATAACCAGTGTAATGCTGCTGCCGCTTTTCTTTTTATCCATACCCGCAGCCTTCAAAAGTTCTTCATTACCGTAATCAGCATCTACAGGCAAATTATATTTTTTCAGCACATCATAAATTGCCGCCGCTGTTCCCTGCTCAGTCAAGCCCAGCCGTTCCGTCTGCCTTGTTAACAGCAGCATGCCTATGCCAACGGCTTCACCATGGGTAAAACTTTCGTAATTACTGCATTTTTCCACCGCGTGCCCTATGGTATGCCCAAAATTAAGCACCATACGCTCACCGGTATCAAACTCGTCATGCTCTACAATTTCTGCTTTTATTGCGCAGCAGCGTTCCACAATGCCGCCGATGTTTTCCAAAAGTTCATCATCGTCACGCATGGCGGCAATTTTTTCAAACAAAGCCCTGTCGCGTATGCAGCCATACTTAATTGCTTCCGCAAGCCCGTCGTGCAAAAAGCGCACCGGCAAAGTTTTTAAAAGCGTAGTATCAATAAGCACCAGCTTAGGCTGATAAAAATTGCCCACAAGGTTCTTGCCGGCAGGCAAATCAACCGCCACTTTGCCGCCTACGCTGCTGTCAATCTGTGCCAAAAGCGATGTAGGAATCTGCACATAATCAACGCCGCGCAGGAATGTTGCCGCCGCAAAGCCGCCAAGGTCACCCGTAACACCGCCGCCAAGCGCAACTACAAGGTCGCTGCGGGTAATGCCTGCTTCCGCAAGCCTGTCATAAATTCTGGCAAGCTCCGCCAGGCATTTGCTTTTTTCCCCGGCAGGAAAAACTATGCGCGTTACTTTAAAGCCGCTGCCTGCAAGCGCCGCCTGCAAGCGTTCTCCATAAAGCGCATCAACATTGCTGTCGCTGATAACGGCAGCGCGCTGCGCCTTGCTGATGCTGCGGATTTTTTCTCCGGCAG
>ERZ780137.972-NODE-972-length-19360-cov-2.857653_pt1 | contig 19360 bp, 16 predicted proteins | sample MGYA00511020_ERZ780137 | MGnify/ENA primary metagenome ERZ780137 (study PRJEB29588, sample SAMEA2157917) | human gut metagenome | biome: human gut; feature: human-associated habitat; material: faeces | place: Denmark | collected 2008/2010 ... | reverse complement strand
GCGATGAACTCAACGCCCTTGATGCCGGCTTCAACCATGCGGTTTACGGCATTCGTGCCGCCGCCGCCAACGCCGACAACCTTGATAACCGCGAGATTATCGTTGCCAAGAATCTGTTGCATTATGTGCTCGCTTTCGATTTCATTTCAGCGCTGCCTCATGGCGGCACACGCCCCCAGGAGACACTTGGATTATTTTACACAATGGCCTGCTGATTGCAAAACAAGCAGCGACCTGCTAGGCACTAAACGGAGCGCCAAACCGGTTTATTCACAACACGCACATTAATGTACGAAATCTTGCCTTCGTGCTCCTTCATCAGCTGAAGGCAGACGCGCTCTTTGTCGCGAATGTCGTTCGAATCGCCGAAGGCAATCTCGATGCCGTTCTGCAAAGTGAGTGTCGTCGAATCGCTGCTTGCGGCAGCCACGCTCTTCACCTGCCCGGCAAGCTCGGTGGTCATGCCGTCGATGACGCCAAGCGCATTCTCAACGTTGGCGTTGTTGCAGTAAGAGCCTGCTTCCGGTGTAGAGCCATACGGAATGTCGGTGATCTCCAGCGCATTGGCAGCGTCGTCGTACACCGAGTCGGGCAAGGCCCTGCCTTCAGCGCTGTTGCGATCGTCGGGGATCTTCGTAAGCCACATGCCGTCGGAGGAAAGCGCCCATCGCTCAACGGTGTTCGAGCTGTCTACCGTTACCGCCACCACAGCGGAAATGCTCCGCTCGGTAATGCTCAGGTTGAGCGTATCAGGGAACACGCGATCGACCGACGCGCTCTTCACCCATGGGTTCGAGGTAAGCCTGGTTGCGATTCCGTTGGCATCCACGTTAAGCAGCGTTGAGCCCTCGGGCACCGCTGCAAGCTCGGTTAGGGCATCGCCCGAAAGGTGGTCGGCACCTGAAACGGTAACCTGCTCCACCGCAAACGCGCCCGAGTTGGAAAGGGCGAACCCACCGATTCCCAGCACGCCGAGCAAGACGACGAAGGCGACGAGCACGCCGGCCACCCTGCGGGATGAGCCGTTGCGCGCCTTGTAGCGCGATGCGCTGCGAACCTCGGAAACGCTGACGGAGCGGATGTTGTCTCCACGGTACCTGCCCCCTGCCTGACGGGCAGACGAGCTGCGCGAGCTGCGAGCAGACGAAGCCGACGTTGGCCTGCGCGCCGCCGAGCGCGTTGACGGTTGAGCGGCTCTCCGCGATGAGCTTCGCGCAGTTGGCGCAGCACCGTAGCTTGGCCGCTGCGAGGAGCGGAGCGTGCGTCCCTGATTCGGGCGCCCTTTCACCGAAGTGGGCCTTGTGGAGACCCTATTCCTCGAAGAAGCCGCTCGGGAACCCGAGGAACTTGACCTCCGTCTGGAGTTCGATGCCATAGCGCCTCCTAACCTCATGCCGCACTTTCTTGATAAGCGTTGCCACGTCATAGGCAGTGGCGTTGCCGGTGTTCACGATAAAGTTGGCATGCTTTTCCGACACCTGCGCATCGCCGCAGCGCATGCCCTTCAGCCCCGCCTCCTCGATGAGCTTGCCCACCGATTCGCCCTCGGGGTTCATGAACACACTGCCGCACGTTGGGTACTCAAGCGGCTGGCTTTCCTTCCTTCGCGAAAGAAGCGCATTCATGCGCTCGGACACAGAGCCCGCAAAAGCCTTTTCCAAGCGAAGCTCGCATTCGACGATGATCTCGTCGGGAGCAAACGACGAAGAGCGATAGCCCCAGGAAAGCTCCGATGCCACATGACGCTGAAGCCCTTGCTCGGCGCTGAAGGTGGTTACCGAAACCACGCGCGAGCCGATCCAATCCTGGGCGGTTCCCGCGTTCTGCACCAGGGCACCACCTACGGTGCCCGGCGTGCCTACGGCAAACTCCATGCCGGAGTAGCCGTGGTGAAACGCTTCCTGCACCAAGCGGGAGAGCATGGTTCCCGCGCCGACGACTACCGTGCTGCCGCTTTCATCGAATTGCCAGGTGCGAAACTCCCCCGCCAAAGCGATAACCACGCCAGGGTACCCTTCATCGGAAACGAGCAGATTGGAGCCCTTCCCTGAGACGAACCACTCAAACCCCTCTTCAGCACACACTTTAAGCACGGTGCCCAAGGCGGCGATGCTGTTCACCTGGGCATAGGCATGGGCAGGCCCGCCAATGCGATACGTGGTGTGACGCGCCATGGGCTCGTCGAGCCTGATGTCGCCGTCGAAGGCATCGTCGAAAGCCAGAAGCTCCAACTCGGAAGCGTGGCGTGCAGCCATTATTTACGGCTCTCTTCGCGCTCCCGCAATGCTTCCAAAAGCTCAGGGCCAACAGAGGTAACGTCGCCAGCGCCCATCGTGATGATCAAATCGCCCGGCTGCAGCTTTTCCAGCAGGAACGGAACAACCTGCATGCGACGATCGACGTAGTTGAGGTCAGCGGGATGCGTTGGGTTGTCGTACAGGGGCTGCATAAACGATTTGCCCGTAACGCCCGGCACCGGCGTCTCGCCTGCAGGGTACACGTCCAAGAACGTCACCATATCGGCCTGATCGAAGGCCTTGCCGAACTCATCCTTCAGCACTTCCGTGAACAGACGGATGCGAGAGTAGCGGTGCGGTTGGAATACCACGCATACGCGCTTGAAGTCGAGGTCTTTCGCTGCAGCGATGGTGGCTGCGATCTCCGTGGGATGGTGAGCGTAGTCGTCGAGGATCGTTACCCCGTCGGCCTCGCCTACCAAGTCAAAACGACGGCGCACGCCCAAGAAGCCGGAAAGCGCCTCGGCGGCCTTCGCCGTATCGACGCCACGGGTCTGCAAAAGCGTAAGCACGCCAGCGGCATTCAGTGCGTTATGGCGGCCCGGGTTCTGCTTGATGCTGCACGGAAGCGCGGTGCCATCGGGCAATGTAACCGTGAACGTGATGGATACGCCGTGCGTTTCGTAGTTCGAGACGACCGTGTCGCACTCATCGGAGAAGCCGTACGTAAGCACCTTCTTGCCCGTTTTCTTGGCAGCCTCCACCAGGCCAGCGTCCTCGCCGCACACAACGCAGCAGCCGTCCTCGTGAACCGAGCCCATGAAATCCCCGAACAGCTGGTAGATCTCGCTCAGCCCGCTGTAATGGTCAAGATGATCGGCCTCGATGTTGGTGATGAGCACCGAGGTGGGGTCGAGGTAGGTAAACGACTTGTCGCTCTCATCGGCCTCGACCACGTAGTAATCGCCCTTGCCGCAATGCGCGTTCGAACCGTAGGCGCGCACAATGCCGCCAATAAGGAAGGTCGGGTCGTAGCCCATCGCATCGAGCACCGAAGCGAGCATAGAGGAAGTGGTGGTTTTGCCGTGGGTGCCGGCAACCGCCAACGTGTCATGCCCAACGCCGAGCGCAGCAAGCATCTTGGCACGGTGCCAGATGGTAAGGTTGCGTCGCTTTGCTTCTTTAAGCTCAGGGTTGTTCTCCAGGATGGCGGTGGAAACCACTACCACATCGGGCTCAAGCCCTTCAAGGTTGGAAGCGCTCTGACCGATGAAAACCTTCACACCTGCTTCGCGCAGCTGCTGAGTGTAACGGCTTTCGCGCAGGTCGGAACCGGATACCTCCATACCCTGTTCCTTGGCAACGCGCGCAATGCCGCTCATGCCAACTCCGCCAACGCCGATAAAATGTACTTTGTTAATGCGATGCTCCGTCACGGATAGCCTCCTTGAGATCGCCCCTCATTGTATAGAAATGTCCCCGAACGCCGCGCTGCAACACAACTTCTGCGCAGGCTACCTCTCCTTGTTCTTGCGCTCCAGGCCAACCAGCTCCACCACGTCGCACAGCCTGCTTGCCGCATCCTGCGTTTCAAACGATGCCGCCGCTTCGCTCATCTTGGCACGAGCCTGCGGGTCGGATAGGAGCTCGAACACCTTTTCAGCGAACTCCGGCTCCTCGACCTTATCGTCCTTGACAAGGACTGCAGCCCCGCGGCCCACGTACTCGGATGCGTTAACCGTTTGATGGTCGGCCGTGGCGTAGGGGAAGGGAATCAGCACAGCGGGAATGCAGCGCGCCGAGATTTCCGCCAACGAAGAGGCGCCTGCGCGCGAAACGATAAGGTCGGCCGCAGCAAGCGTTTCCCCCATATGATCTTGATACCCCATGGCGAGATAGCGCTTCTTTTCCTCTTCGGTAAGGGAAAGCTCCTCGTTTACCGTATCGATTTCCTTAGGGCCCGTGATGTGCACCACATACACGTTTTCCATGGCCAAAAGCTTTTCCTTCATGGCAACCAGAGCCGTGTTGATATGGCGTGCGCCCAAGCTGCCGCCGAACACCAGAAGGACCGTCGCATCCTGGGGTATGCCCAGGTAATCGCGGCCTTCCTCGCGCGTGGCCTTCAGCACCGAGGAGCGAACGGGGTTGCCCGTTACCAGCACCTTCGACTGGTCGGCAACGCCATGCCCTGCCGCCTTATAGGTAAGGCACACCGCAGCTGCGTTCTTGGAAATGAAGTCGTTTGCCATGCCCATAACGGAATTCTGCTCATGAACCACAACGGGGATGCCCATGCGCTTTGCCGCCTGGGCAACGGGCAGGCACACGTAACCGCCGAACACCACAACCACGTCGGGGCGAATCTCCAAAAACCATTTAACGGCCAGCTTCGAGGACTTCGAGATCTTGCGAAGGCCCTTTGCAAGGGACAAAGGATGGCTGCGATCGAAGCCTGCGGCCTCGAAGCCCTTGAACGGGATGCCCGCCGCAGGAACGAGCCTCGACTCGACGCCGTTGGGCGTTCCCGCATACATAACCTCGTGGCCGCGTTCCTGAAGAACCTCCGCCAAAGCAAGCGCGGGATTGATATGACCAGCGGTGCCACCGCCTGAAAGTACGATGCGCATGAGCACTACCTCCTTTGCGTCCGCATTCCGCGGACCTCTGCTGCATACATCGGAGCTTTGCCTCCCCTTACTACCTGCAAGGACGGACGCCCCTCATGCTCCGACAGCGACGAACGGCGCATCCGTGCGCCCCTTCCCTCTGGACCCTGCGCACTACGGCCTGGGCGCTCAGACGGCGAGACGCGGGAAACAACCTGCAAATTGTCGCGACGTTGACGATACTCCCCTTCGTTGCTCGAATCAAAAGATATCGAAAGAAGCACACCAACAAGCGTAAGCGAGGAAAGCAGCGACGATCCGCCTGACGATATGAAGGGCAGTGGCTTGCCTGTTGTGGGGAACATGCCCACAACGCAGGAAATGTTCAGGAACGCCTGGAACACGATCATGACGGTGAGGCCAGCAGCCAAAAGCGAGCCGAATGGCGTGCTTGCCCCGCTTGCGATGAGGAAGCCGCCGCGCATGAACACCAGGAACGCCGCGATAACCACCAAAGAACCGAGAAGGCCGAGCTCCTCGCCGATAATGGCGAAGATGAAGTCGGTTTCCGCCTCGGGCAGGTACTGAAGCTTTTCATACGAGTTGCCGATGCCTGCACCGAACAAGCCGCCCGACGCCAGCGCCTTAAACGAGTGGACGAGCTGATAACCCGTGCCCTGGGCATCGGCCCAAGGGTCAAGGAAGTTGCCCAAACGATCAGCACGGTAGCTCTTCGACAGAATCGCCGCGATCATCGCAAGGACGCCAACCGCAACCACCGCAGCAGTTGCACGACCGGAAAGCCCGGAAAGGAACAGCACCGAGAACAGGCCGATGCAGCAGATCAGGGTAGTGCCCATATCGCTTTGCGCGAAGAACATGAAGACCAGCGGAAGTCCGACCATGACAGCCGCCATTTTCGCCGCAGTGTTCGAGTCGATTTCGCCCTCGCGGTACTGAGCAGCGATGCGGGCAGCGATCATCACAAACGCGATTTTCGCAAACTCGGAGATCTGGATGCTGATAGGGCCGATGATAAGCCAACGTTTAGCGCCCAGGCCTACGGTGCCGCCGAATGCCGTAATGAGAATAAGGGCGCAGCAGACGCCCCAGAATATGACGCCAGCCCTTCCCTGCATCGAGCTCTGCTTTGCAAACAGGGCAATAACGGTGGCAATGACGATGCCCACAACGGCGAAGGCGCACTGCTTCAGCGTTTCACCAAGAGCATCTCCCTGCTCCACATACGAGGTGATGGAGGAAGACGAGTACACCATTACCAAGCCCATTGCCAAAAGCGCCAGAGTCGAGAGGATGACCATGAGCCGAGGGCCCATCACCTGCGCTGGGGCGCTTTGGAAAAGGGATCGCGGGGGCGTTTTGCTGCGTTTTCGTTCTGTGTTTCGCTCCCGAGTCATAAACCGATCATGCACCTCGCTCTGCGCTGCGATCGGCTACCAGCTTCTTGAACACGTCGCCTCGCTCCTCGAAGCACGAAAACTCGTCGAACGAAGAGCATGCGGGAGAAAGGGTCACGATATCGCCTGCTTCAGCATGGGAAAGCGCCTCATCGAGTGCGCTTTCCAGATTGCCAGCCGAATACACGGGAAGCTTTGCGCCCTCGAAAGCCTTCAGGAAGCGAGCGCCCGCAGCGCCAAAGCACACCACAGCCTTGCAATGCTTCTCCGCACCGGCAACCAGATCGGCCAAATCGGTGCCCTTGTCGCAGCCGCCGAGCAGCACGATGGGACGCTGCTCGCCAAATGCCGCAAGAGCCTTGAGCGTTGCATCGACGTTGGTTGCCTTCGAGTCGTTGTAGCATTGAACGCCCGCGATGGAACTGCAAGGCTCGATGCGATGCTCGAGAGGAGCAAACGACTTCAAGCCCTCGACGATCTTCGCGTCATCGCAGCCCAGCGCCACAGCGCATGAAGCGGAGGCCAACGCGTTGGAGGCGTTGTGCTCGCCCTTGATCTGCAGCTCGGAAGCGGCGCACAGGGCATGCTTTACGCCCTTGAAGTCGATGGTGAGCACACCGTTGTCGAGGAACGCCGCAGCATCGGAGCCGCATGCATCCTCGCGCATGCTCTCGTTCAGGCCATGGCAGGTGCCAAGCGGGATATAGGAGAACTTTCGCTCGCTTGCGGGCTGCTTCTTGAGCTCGCGCACGTAACCGCGCACCACATCGTTGGTGGCATCGAGCACCACCGTGCAGTTCTCGTCGCAGTTTGCGTAGATCTTGCGCTTTGCCTCGGCGTATGCCTCGAAGCTGCCATGCCACTTCAGATGATCGGGCGTGATGTTCAAAAGCACGGCAACCTCGGGCTTGAAGAGCTTGGTGGAGGCCAGCTGGTACGAGGAAACCTCGGCAACGTAGCAATCGACCGCGCCTGACGCCACTGCGTCAATGCAGGTGTCGCCGATGTTGCCCACCGCCTGGGCCTTCTTGCCGCATACGTTCAAGATGTGCGCAGCAAGCGCCGTAGTGGTGGTCTTGCCGTTGGTGCCGGTGATGGCAACCCACGTGGAGTCGGCGGCGCTTTCGCGCCAAGCGAACTCGACTTCGCTGATTACCTCGGCAGATGCAGCTTCAGCCGCATGGTAGAAATCGGAGTTCTCCGAAATGCCCGGGCTTGCAACGCACACATCGTAGGAATCCTCGAACTTATACGTGTCGAAGAGCACCGTAGCGCCCTGACGCTCGAACTCGGCTGCCGCCGCTCGGCTCTTGTCGGTTGCCTCGCCGGCAGCGATCACCAGCTTCGAAACGCGCGTGCCCAGCAATGCGGCGCAGTACTTTGCCGTGGCGGAGCCCGATTTGCCCAGGCCCAGAACCAGGACAGCGCCCAAAGAGTTGGGCGCGTGCTTTTTGGAGGTATCGAAAGTTTCAGACATGTTTTATCCCATCAACGACTGTGCGAAATACAGGCAGAATCCAATGCCAGCCAATGCTGCAGAGATAATCCAGAAGCGGATTACCACCTTGACCTCGTTCCAACCCTTCTTCTCGAAATGATGGTGGAGCGGAGCCATGAGGAACAGGCGCTTGCGCGTCTTCTTGAAGTAGAACACTTGGATGATTACCGAAAGCGCCTCGACCACGAACAGGCCGCCGATGATGAGCGAAAGCACCTCGGTCTTGGAGACGATGGCCAGGCAGCCAAGCGCCGTGCCCAAAGCAAGCGAGCCCGTGTCGCCCATGAAGATATCGGCCGGGTACGAGTTGAACCACAGAAAGCCGATGCAGCAACCGGCAATCGCCGCGGAGATGATGGCACCATCGAGCACGCCGGCACGGAACGTGATTGCCGCCATAACGATCATCACAACCATGATGGTGCCGCCGAGCAGGCCGTCCAAGCCATCGGTCAGGTTGGTGGCGTTGCTCATGCCCATAAGCAGGATGTCAGCGAAGATCAGGTAAATCCACGGGATGGAGAAGTCCCCACCAGCGGGAACCTGGATAGGAAGCGTGGTGGTAAGCACGCCAAGGTCAAGCGTGCAGACGAACGGGATGTCCACCGTAGGGGCGATACCCAGCCAGTTCACCGCCGCAAGCACGAATGCCGTGGAGATGAAGAACTGCCCGATGAGCTTCGCCTTGGGGGTGAGGCCCAGCGAGCGCTCATGCGCGACCTTCGAGGCATCGTCGAACAGGCCCAACGCACCCGTGGCGAGCACGGCGACCATGATGAGCCAGGTTTCAGGAACCGGCTCGGCGAGAATCGCCACCACCACCGTTGCCGCGATGAGCATGATGATGCCGCCCATGGTGGGCGTGCCCTGCTTTACCAGATGGCTTTCCGGGCCATCGGCGCGTACCTGCTGACCAATAAGGTGCGAGCGCAGGAACTTGATGAATACCGGCATGAACGCCATGGTGACAATCGCACCAAGGAACACTGCCAGGAATACAACGAAAGTCGGATACTGCGTGAAAGAAAGCATGCTAGTTCAACAACCCCTTGGCAATACGATCAAGCTCCATGGAATGCGATGCCTTCACCAGCACCGCATCGCCGGGAACCATATGTTCTTTCAGGTAGGCAAGCGCCTCTTCGCGGCTTGCCATGTGGTGCACCTGCTGGGCAGGGTACCCTTCGCGCACCGCCGCCTGGGCAATATAGCGGGAAAGCTCGCCCACGCACAGAAGGCAATCAAGCGAGGATGCGGCGACAAACGAACCGGCCTTCTCATGGCCTTCCTGGGTGAAATCGCCCAGCTCGCCCATGTCGCCGAGCACCGCAAACCTGCGGCCATCCACCTTCATGGCGCACAGAAGCGCAAGCGAAGCGCACATGGAATCAGGGTTCGCGTTGTAGGCATCGTTGATGACGGTGATGCCGCTTTGCGCGCGAACCACTTCCTGGCGGCCCGATTCCGCCTGCGATGCGCCCAAACCCGCTACGATGGCCTCGGAGGATACGCCGCAAGCCCAGCCGAGGGCCGCAGCCGCGCAGGCATTGTGAGCGTTGTGGGCTCCGCGCAGCATAAGAGCGCAGGCGTGGGCCCCGTCGGGCAAGTGAAGCGCAAAGGAGGGATGGCCTTCCTCGTCGAGCTGGACATCGGTCGCATACGCGGTGAGCTCATCGGCGGGAATCCCGCTGGCGCACACGCCCGAGCCATCGTAGAGGAACGTTTTGATGCCGCGTTTTTCGAGCTTTGCCCAGCTCCGCTGCTTGGCGCAGAAGGAATCGGCGGCATTCAGCACCGCAACGCCTTCGCCGTCGGCCAAGGCATCGAGAACCTCCGCCTTCGCACGAGCGATGTTCTCCTTCGAGCCCAGAAGCTCCATATGGCACTCGCCCACGTTGGTGATAAGCGAGATGTTGGGCTTCACGAACGAGCACAGATCTTCAAGCTGTCCCAAACCGCGCATGCCCATCTCAACCACCACATACTCGGTATCGGCATCGGCCTCGAGCAACGTGCGGGGAACGCCTAGCTCGTTGTTCTGGTTGGCCTTGGTAGCCACCGTTTTGTAGGTGGTGGAAAGGACATCGCGCACCAGGTTCTTCGTGGTGGTTTTGCCCATTGAGCCGGTAAGGGCGATGACCTTGCCCTGTATGTGGTTGCGCCAACCGCGAGCCAAACCGGTGAACGCCTCGGCGGTTGATTCGACCATAAGAAGGGCCGCACCTGCTGCCTTGGCTGCATCGCATGCAGCCTCTGGCACCTCATGCATAACCAACGCCGCTGCAGCGCCCGATTCGATGGCACTTTCCACGAAGTCGTGCCCGTCAACGCGCTCGCCCGGAAGGGCCACGTACACGTAGCCGGGCTTCACCTCGCGGGAATCCCATGTTACGCCGCGCGCCTCGGCATCGGCGTTGCCCGGTGCCACCAGATACTCAGCCGAAGTGTATTCGGCGATTTTGCTTATAGAAAGGCGCATGGAACTAACCGAACACCTTCTCGAGCTCTTCTGCTGCCACCTCTCGGTCGTCGAAGTGGTGCTTTTCGGTGCCTACGATCTGGTAATCCTCGTGGCCCTTGCCGGCAATGAGCACAGCGTCGCCCGCAGAGGCGTGGGCAATGGCGCACGCGATGGCGCTACGGCGATCGGGTTCCACGTCGAAGCGACCCTCGCCTTCGCGCATGCCGTCGAGGATGTCGTCGATGATGACCTGCGGGTTTTCGGTGCGGGGATTGTCGGAGGTAACCACCGCATAGTCTGCGGCCAAGGCCGCTTTGCCCATGATGGGACGCTTGCTTGCGTCGCGGTCGCCGCCGCAGCCGAACACCACGATGGTCTTATGCGCATCGTCCACCAGCGCAGAAACAGAGGCGATGGCGTTCTCCAAGGCGTCGGGCGTGTGGGCGTAGTCGACGTATACGGAAACGCCGCCATCGTGCTCGGTGCGGATGCGCTGCAAGCGGCCAGGGACCGCAGGCGCGTCGCGCAGGGCTTCGGCGATGGCAGAAGGCAAATAGCCCAGCTGCATGGCAACGCCGAATGCCGTCATGATGTTCTCTACGTTGAAGCGGCCTACCAGCGGATAGGTGAAGGTGATGTTCGAGCCGCGCACGGAAAGCGTTACCGTGGTTTCGGCGGCGCCGTACTCAACCGCAACCGGGTGAATCTGAGCCGATGCGTCGAAGCCCGTGGTGATGATGGCGTCTTCATTCGCCGAGCAGCGCTTCAGAAGCTCCTTGCCCCACTTGCTTTCGATGTTGATAACGCGCTTCGCAGGGTAATCCTTCGAGAAAAGGCGTGCCTTTGCCGCAAAGTACGACTCGAACGTCTTGTGGTAATCGAGGTGGTCCTGCGTAAGGTTCGTGAATGCGGTAACCGCAAACGAAGTGGCCCACGTACGGTCGAGGTCGAGCGCATGAGAGCTTACCTCCATGGAAACCACGCTGCAGTCCTCGTCGCGCATCTGGGCGAACAGCTGCTGCAGGTCGGGAGACTCAGGGGTGGTGTGCTCGGAGGGGCGATGCTCGCCGCCGATCTCGATGCCAACCGTGCCGATAAGGCCCGTGCGATTGCCCAAGTGCTGGGCGATATGGTCTACCAAATAGGTAGTGGTGGTTTTGCCGTTCGTGCCCGTAACGCCCACCAGGGAGAACTCTTTCGAGGGCTCGCCATAGAAGCGGGACGCCATGCGCGCCATGGCCTTACGGGAATCCTTCACCACAACTTCCGTAACCTCGGTAGCATCGGCCAGGTAGATCTTGCGCTCTACGATCAAGACGCGCGCGCCGCGATCGATGGCGTCTTGAGCGTAGGAGTGGCCATCGCTCTTCAAGCCCACGATGCAGCAGAACGCATCGCCCGGCTTCACGCAATCGCTTCGGTATGCAATGCCGGAAACCGGCTCGTCCGCATTGCCGATGATGGTGCAATCAATACCTTCAAACAGCTCTCCGCATGTCTTCTGTGTCATGAGAACCTCAATTCTGAGTGATGTTGTAGCGATCAATCGCAAACGCCATTATATCCCGAAACGATGCTACCGTTTTTCTTTCGCCGGGAACATCCGTAGCCCCCACGAAGCACACAAGATTCGTGGAAGTGTCGGGCAAGTAGCCGATAAACGAGATGTTGTACATGCCCTTCTGGTAACCGCCGCTGTCGGAGGCGATTTCGGCCGTGCCCGTTTTGCCCACCACGCGATAGCCCTTGATCTGGGCATCGGTTGCCGTGCCGCGCTCCACCGTTTGCTGCATCATCGACTCAAGGTCGCTGATGGCGCCCACATTGTCGGTAAGCTGCGCGGTGTCGTAGCTGCGGCTCTGCGATTCGCTGGGCACATCGGTCAGGAAGTGAGGCGTGCAGGCAACGCCGTCGTTGGCAAGCGCGCCGTAGAAACGCACCATCTCGATGGGCGTGGTGGTAAGGCCCTGGCCGAAGCTGATGTTATAGCCCTGCACCGTCGACCACTCGTTCTTGGAGGCAACGCTTCCCGACGCCTCGCCCGGATAATCGACGCCCGTCTTCTGGCACAGCTGGAACTGCTGTATGTACTCGTACAAGCGCGTGAAGGTGAGGTCTTTGGCAACCAGCGAAATGCCCACGTTCGAAGAGTCCGCGATGATGGTGGAAACGCTCATGTCCTCGGAGGGGCGCTCGTGGGAGTCGGTGATGGTATAGTCGTCGACCTTCAGCGCCGAAGGACAGTAGTAGCTTGAGTCGAGCGTCACCTTGCCGTCGAGCAGGGCGCCGAGCATGGTAAGCGGCTTCATGATGGAGCCAGGCTCGTAAGCAGACGAGATGCCCGCAAGGTTCGTGGCTCCCTCCTTGATCTCGCTCAAATCGGTGATGTCAAAGGTGGGCGAAGAGGAGCATGCGTAGATTTCGCCCGTGGCGGAGTCCATCAAGATGGCCGAGCCGCCCTTGCCCTGGACCTCGTCCACGCGAAGCGCCAGCGATTCCTCGAGCTTCTGCTGCATGTCAACGTCGATGGAGAGCACGATGTCCTGGCCGTTCACCACTTCGGCGGTTACCCTCTCGGAGCCGGGAACCGGCACGCCCTCCTTGCTGTACTCCGTGGTTTTGTGGCCGGCGGTTCCGCCGAGGATGCCGTCGTAGTACAGCTCCAAGCCGGTAATGGCTTTGCCATCGGAGTTCAAGATGCCGATGATCTGGCTTGCCGTCGAGCCGCACGGGTACACGCGCTTGGTGGTTTTCTCGAAATCGACGCCGTCGATGCCAAGATCCTTGATCTTGTTCATGCCGGCCTCGTCGGCACCTTTGTAGAGGTAGACGAAGTTCGAGTCGGTGGTGATTTTGTTCTTATAGTCCTGCACTTCCCCGCCGAACGCATCGCAAAGCGCCTGGGCAAGCTGATCTACCTTGTCGGAGCCGATCATGTGGGGGTGGCAGAACACGTTATAGGCATCGACGGTGGTGGCGAGGATGGTGCCGTTTCGATCGTAGATGGTGCCGCGACGCGGCTGCACATCAACGGTGACCTCACGCGAAGAGCCGCGGTCGAGGTTCGCCTGCGCATCGATCAGCTGCAGCCATACCAAACGCCCGGCCAGCACCACGGCAAAGGCGAAGAGAATGATCATCAGGCAGCCCAAACGTCCATTGAGCATGTCCATGTCCATATGCATGCCGCGACCGCCGCGACGAGGGCGGGCAGCGGGCTGCTGGCGTTGGGTTCGGGGAGCTGCGCCATTGCGCTCAGGGCGGCGCGAAGAGGACCTATCGTCCATACGGGGTTACCCCTCAGAGGCAAGGCGGGAAGCGCTTTCCGAGAAGGAAAGGTTGCCCGCAGAATCGATGGCAACAGGATCGGCAGAAAGCGTCATGGTGGAAGCGCTGGTGCCGGCGGTCATGGAAAGGCGCTCTTCTGCCTCGGTGCGGATATTGCTGGGATTGGAAAGAAGGCTTTCCTGCACGGCAAGCGATTCGCCCGTAGTACGCGCGTCAGAGATCTGAGCGCGTAAATCGCTCGACTGCGATAGGCGGCGGAGGAAAGCCCCACGCGCACAAAGCCGATAACCAGGAACACGATAACGCACGCAATAAGGGCCTTGATGCCCAGCACGGCGCCATCGGAAAGCGTGGGGTACACCGTATGCTTGCGGCCAGGAACGACACGAACAGAGGGAGCACTTTCGCGGTAGCGGTCGGGGCGCGCAGCGGCATGATCGTAGCGATATGCGGGCGCGCTTGACATATGCTTACCTCCTTGCTGCTCTACAACCTATTGTTCGGTATTTCAATTCATGCGTTTTCATCCAGCCGCTCGGCAACGCGAAGCTTGGCGCTGCGCGAACGCGGATTGCGCGTAATCTCTTCTTCAGACGGAAGCACGGGCTTGCGCGTAACGACTTTGAGTATCGGCTTGTTCCCACAAACGCACACAGGCAGATCGGGCGGACAGGTGCAGCCCTTCGAATACTCGCGGAAGAAGTCTTTCACGATGCGATCTTCGAGGGAGTGGTAGCTGATAACCGCGATGCGCCCGCCAGGGGCAAGCCAACGCACAGCCGACTCGAGCCCGCTTTTCAGCACGTCGAGCTCGCCGTTCACTTCGATTCGCAAAGCCTGGAATGTTCTCTTCGCCGGATGGCCGCCGGCACGGCGCGCCGAAGCGGGCACCGCGGCCTTGATGACGTCCACGAGCTGTTCGCTCGTTTCAAGCGGCTCTTCTTCGCGAGCCGCCACGATGAAATCGGCGATGCGACTCGCCCATTTCTCGTCGGAATAATGACGGATGACCCGAGTGAGATCTGCTGCGGTATAGGTGTTGACGATCTCAGCTGCGGTTAAAGTTTGGTTACTCGGATCCATCCGCATATCAAGAGGGCCGGTTTCCTTAAAGGAAAAGCCACGAGAAGGCGTGTCGATCTGCACCGAGGAAACCCCGATGTCGAACAGAATCGCATCGATAGAGGGAATCTGGGCAGAAACAAGAAGAGAATCCAATTCCCCGAAGTTGCCAGCCAACACATCGACCTCTGGGCGGACATCGTCGGGCAAGGCGGCCAAGCGCTCTGATGCGGCAGCACGCGCCACATCGTCTTGGTCGATGCCGAGAAGATGGCCGGTTGGGCCGATGAGCTTTGCAGCTTCAAGGGAATGCCCTGCCCCACCAAGCGTTGCATCTACGTACGTCTTTCCAGCGGAAAGCTTCAAGTACTTCATGCACTCGGGGAGCAAAACGGGAATATGCCGATATTCGCTTGTCATCGTTCGCGCGTCCTTACCAATTACATGCACAGGGAAGTCAGATCCGTGTCAAGCAAGAACTGGTTCCAACGCTCTTCGTCCCAAATCTCAATATGATCGCCGTTGCCCACGATAACCACGTCCTTGTCAAACCCCACCGTTTCGCGAAGCGAAGCGGACAGGCTGATGCGGCCGGCGTTATCGACTTCGCACTTTCCAGCACGGGAGTTCAACTTCAGCTTGAGCCTAACCATCTGGGTGTTGGCCACGTTGAAGCCGCCCTGCGCTTCGAAAAGGCTTTCTACCCACTTGTTGAAATCTTCGGTTTCGAAGAGGTACAGGCAGGTGCCGTCGAGGCTCAGCGTCATCCTGAGATTGTCCGAGAGTTCCTTGCGAAATTCAGCAGGCAAAGACAAACGTCCCTTGGCATCAATCTTGCGACTGAATTCGCCAAGAAGTTCGCTCATGCCTCCCTCCTTTCTTGGGGTATCTCGTGAACGTTATTTTAGGTCACGCCCCGCCACCTCGCAACACAAAATGGGATTTTCTCCCACTCTCTCCCCCATACTCCCCCACGTAATATTGTTTGGAGATACCGTATTTCGATGATTTGCACTACATATTGAGTTCAATATGCATGACCCACCCCTAGGTATCGGTTTTGTTAACGGTGGGAAAAGGTGGGGGCGCTTTTCCGCGCACCCACGATTCGTCTACATCTTCGCCATAAATCGCCGTCTGAACCAACGCATTTCACCCAAAAGATGGGTCAGTGAACGCTTTGCAGCACATTGAGGGGCCAAAGGGGGAGAAAGTGGGAGGCTCGCCAAGGGCCCTTCGGGGCGGCCGGGGTCTGCTCAAGACACCCGTTCCGCTGTTCGGGGTTCAAAACGTCGTTTTGAACCCCTCATGCGCTCACTGCTTCATGCTTTTGAAGAAGTTCAGGAATGGCGTTCAGAGTGTCATTCACAGGCCCCGGCTGCCCCGCAGGGCCCTTGGCGAGCATACGGTAGCGCAACGCTATGCCCGTGGGTGGGCAGCGAAGTACTCTTCCTTCAATTGGGAAGCTTGGACATGGGTGTAGATCTGCGTGGTGGCGATGTCGGAATGGCCCAGCATTTCCTGGATTGCGCGCAAATCGGCGCCGCCTTCCAGCAAATGGGTGGCAAACGAGTGACGCAGGGTATGGGGGTGCAGGTTTTCGACGCCGATGGCCATCCCTGCCCTTGCCACAATGCGATGAACGCTCTGCCGCGTAAGCCTGCCGCCGCGGGCGTTCAGGTACACCGCGGGAAGAGGATGCGCCGTGCTGCAAGTAAGCTCAGGGCGCGCTTCGTCGAGGTATTCGCGCATGCGCTGCAGCGCCATGCCGGAGAAAGGCACAATGCGCTCCTTCGATCCTTTGCCAAGCACGCGCAGGCAGCCCTCGTCGAAGTAGACGCGATCCACATCAAGGCCCACCAGCTCGCTTACGCGCAGGCCGCAGCCGTACAGAACCTCCAACACGCATGCATCGCGTTTTTCGATCGGCGTGGTACAGGGCAAACCATCGAGCAGCTTCGTCACTTGGGCAACCGAAAGGACATCGGGCAAGGTGCGGGGCTTGCGCGGAAGGGGCACCGTTTGCGTTGGGTCAACCTGAGAAAAACCTTCGCGTACCAAGAAACGATGGTAGCCCTTCACCACAGAAAGGCGGCGCTCGACGGTGGAGGGGGCAAAGCCTGCCTCGCTCAAGCTCGCCACGAAAGCGGCAACGTCTTCGCGCTTCACACCTGACGCGTCGTGCACCTTGCGCTCAGATTCCAGGAACATCTGGTATTTGCCGAGGTCGCCCCGATAGGCGGCAACAGTGGCGGGGGAAGCGCCGCGCTCGGCCACCAGATAGCCTATGTAGTCTTCTGCGTAGAACACGCTGCACCGCCCCTCGAAGTTGCTTTCACTATAGCAATCAACCCGCATCTTCGAAGGAGCAAGGGCTGCATCGCCGAAAAGAAGCAGCACCGAAAGCAGGCAGGTGAACGGAGTCGGTCAAGCGCAGGGGCGCCGAAAGAGGCGATAGAGCAAGATGCCTTAGACGCGCTCTTGACATGAAAAAAGCCGAGCAGGGCATTTTCCCTGCTCGGCTTCGAGTGAGCTTCCTTCCAGATACGCAGCTTAGGCGTTCTTGCGCTTCAAGGCAGCGCCCACGAAACCCTTGAACAGCGGGTGGGGCTTGGTGGGACGGCTCTTGAACTCAGGATGACCCTGGCTTGCCAAGAACCACGGGTGGCCAGGGATCTCCACCATTTCGGTAAGACGGCCATCAGGAGAAAGGCCCGAGATGCGCAGACCTGCGTTGACCAACGTGTCGCGGTAAGCGTTGTTCACCTCATAGCGATGGCGATGACGCTCGTAAATAACCTCTTCGCCGTACACCTCGTACGCCAAGGAGTCCTTGTCGAGCTTGCAGGGATAGGCGCCCAGGCGCATGGTACCGCCCTTTTCCTCAACGTCTTCCTGCTCGGGCATGAGGTCGATAACGGTATGGTCGGCGTTCTCGTCGAACTCGGCAGAGGTTGCTCCCGTAAGGCCTGCAACGTTGCGGGCGAACTCGCACACCGCGGCCTGAAGGCCCAGGCAGATGCCCAAGAAGGGAATGTCATTCTCGCGGGCATAGCGAGCAGCCTCGATCTTGCCCTCGAAAGCGCGCTGGCCGAAGCCACCGGGGACCAGGATGCCGTCCATGTTGCCAAGCGTTTCCTCAACGTTTTCGGCGTTCAGCTCCTCACCGTCGATCAGATGGACCTCGGCGTGGACCCCGTTGGCGACGCCGGCATGATAGAGCGCCTCGATGATGGAAAGGTAAGCGTCGGGCAGGCTTACGTACTTTCCTACCACAGCGATATCAACCTGGCCCTGAACGTTCTGCGCCTCGGAGAGGAACGTCTTTAGGGGCGTGAGGTCGATTTCAGGCTGCTCAAGGCCCAGGCGCTTCAGCACCTTGGTGTCGAAATCCTGGTTGTACAGCGCGATGGGAACCTGATAGATGGAAGGCGCGTCGATGCAAGCGAGCACGTCCTCAGGGGCAACGTCGCAGAACAGGGCGATCTTCTCGCGCACGCTGTCGGAGATTTCGTGGTCGGAGCGGCACACGATGAAGTCGGGCTGCACGCCGATGGAGCGCAGTTCCTTGACGCTGTGCTGCGTGGGCTTGGTTTTCACCTCGTGAGCTGCGGCGATATAGGGAACCAGCGTAACGTGCACAAAGAGCACATCGCCATAAGGGCGCTCTTTCTTGAACTGGCGGGCAGCTTCGATGAAGGGCTGCGATTCGATATCGCCGATGGTGCCGCCGATCTCGGAGATCACGATATCGGCGTTCGACTGCTCGGCAATGCGGTACAGACGCTCCTTGATGGCGTTGGTGACGTGCGGGATAACCTGCACGGTGCCGCCCAGAAAGTCGCCGCGGCGCTCGCGCGCGATAAGGCTCTTGTAGATGGAGCCCTGCGTGAAGTTTGATTCACGCGAAAGGCTCTCGTCGATGAAGCGCTCGTAATGGCCCAGGTCAAGGTCACCCTCATGGCCATCGTCGGTAACGAATACCTCGCCATGCTGGAAGGGGCTCATCGTGCCTGGGTCCACGTTCAGGTACGGGTCCATCTTCTGCATAGTCACTTTGTATCCGCGGGCTTTCAGCAAATGGCCCAGCGATGCCGCCGTGATTCCCTTGCCCAGGGAAGAAACAACGCCGCCGGTTACAAAGATGTGCTTTGCCATGATTCTCCTTCGTGAACGAATGAACGCTAAAAAACAAAAAGCGCTTGAGGGCACAGAGCTGCCTTTCAAACGCTTTTCTATTTTAGCGAGAACTTGCCATGCAAAATTCCCGTTTCAAAGTGTTTTCAGATTCGTAACATTGCTCGCTTACGCAGCGTGGTTGCCCTTCTTGCCTCGTCCGAGCTTGCCCGCGAACTTGTTGCCGATGCGTGTTAGCACGGCGAATTCCTCCACCCGCAGCACCTTACACAGGCCGAAGGAAACCACCAGGCCCACGATGCCCGAAACAGCCAGGATAAGAACCGCTTCGACAACCGCGTTGAAGGCGATGCCGGCAAAGAGCGCGCCCATCCCCCTGGCAAGCACGCCGGCGACAACGGCGCCCACAACGCTGGCAACGGCCGTCTTCAGCACCATAACCACAATGCTGCGATTGCCGTAGCTGCCCACTTTGCCGCGGACGATGAATGAGCACACCACGAACATCACCGCGTAGAAGCCCAAATCGGCGATGGGAATGCCCGCCAAGCCCAGAACCTCGGGCTGGCACAGATACCAATAGCCTGCCACCTGGGCGAAACGCACGATGAAGTCGATCAGGGCGAACTTGAGGAAGCTGCGCAGCGCCG
>ERZ780137.967-NODE-967-length-19464-cov-18.042558_pt1 | contig 19464 bp, 12 predicted proteins | sample MGYA00511020_ERZ780137 | MGnify/ENA primary metagenome ERZ780137 (study PRJEB29588, sample SAMEA2157917) | human gut metagenome | biome: human gut; feature: human-associated habitat; material: faeces | place: Denmark | collected 2008/2010 ... | reverse complement strand
GACCGATGAGCTTGGAAAAAAACGCCGCATGACACAGTTTATTTTACGCCCCCCATATCACCAGCTTCTTTTTCCGATAATTCTCACGGAATTCCTTCGGCGAGCATCCCTTCTTCCGCTTGAACATACGATTGAAATTGGACAGATTGTTGAAGCCGCAGTCATAGCACACCTCTGCAATAGTACGCGTGGAATCTACCAACATACGCGTGGCAAAGCCCAGACGGATATCAATAATGTAGTCGGAAAGCGTCTTGCCGGTGCGCAGGCGAAAGAAACGGCTGAAAGAGACCGGGGTCATGCCCACCATATCGGCCAATGAAGCCAACCGGATATCCTCCTGATAATGGGTGGAAATGTATTTCTGCACCTTCTGTACCCGGCGGCTGTCAGAGAAAGTCTCTATCTTGGCAAACGAAGAACTGGACAACACCCGGGCATTGTCATAGAGGGAAAGTTCGTAAAGGATACGGAGAAAGTTCATCACGGCATAAAAGCCCTGCTCCTCGGAAGCCAGCTTATCCAGCCAGTTGTACACCTTCATGATGGCCTGCATGGGGAAACTAAGTCCGCACTGTGCACGCTCCAGCATCCGACGGATACTGTCGAACTGGTTCTTGTTGACAACGTTCCCGAAGAACAAGTCGGGAGAGAACTGAATGGTAATCTCCCGAATATCCCCGGAGGTACATTCATGTTGCTCCCATACATGCTCCAACTCCTTACCGGTTATCAGCACCAGGTCATAATCACCGATAATCTCGGCAGAATCGCCCACCACACGACGTACGCCGGAAGCATGTTCCGTGAAGTTCAGTTCATACTCTGCGTGACAATGGATGGGGTAGGTAAATTCTGTTTTGCGACGATCGGCAATATAGAAACAGTCACGTTCCGACAGAGGGGTTATTTCCCTCATGATATAGTTCTGGTTTTCCATAGGCATTGGTTAAAAAAATATCATGCCACAAATATACTCATTCTTTTTAATCCCACAACAGTACCATTTGTTACATTTAGAGGTAATAATTGTTATATATGAGCAGATACCCGGGAAAGTCCCACCCGGAAAAGCAAAACTTCCGTTCTTCTCCCCCTCAGGCTCTAATGTAAGGATGTATGAGATGCGCATCTCGTACACTTACACACTATAGTTTGAGGAAGAAAGAAGCGGAGATCCCTCTCTTGCCCCATAGACAAGAGAAAGGTCTCCGCTTCGCCGGATGATATAAATGATAAGCCGCTTACTTCTGCAACTTCAAGACACAGGAAGTTTCCGGCAGGTTTTCCGAAACGACCGTCAGTGTGGCTTCTCCCGCTTCGCCGGTACTTTGCAACAGCACCTGTGCAAGTCCGTTGAATGCCTTTACCTGATAGGTGCGGGCATCGGCGTCGGCCGGACGTTCCGTAGCCTGATAAGCGGGGTCTCCATTCCCCACCCCAAGGATGCGTACCGGACCGGAAACGGTTATCGTCAAGTCGTTGCAGGCAGTGGGGACAAAACGTTTCTTTTTGTCCTGCAACTCAATATTACACACTGCCACATCCCGATTGTCTGCCTGAATGACGGGACGGTCTGCCGTCAGGGAGATACGGGCAGGAGCACCGGTAGTCTCCACAGTACGGGCCAATATTTTTTTGCCGTTCTTATAGCCTACAGCCTTCACTGCACCGGGCTGGAAAACGGCTTTCCAGGAAAGATGGCCGTTTCGGGGCATCGGTTTGCGATCCAGTTTCTTGCCGTTCACAGTCAGTTCCACTTCATCGCAGTTGCTGTATACCCAAATGTCGATGCTATCACCTTCGTGACCTTGCAGATTCCAGTGAGGAAGGATGTGCAGCACCGGCTCATTCGTCCACCAGGACTTCAGATACCAGGCTTCGTCCTTGGGGAAGCCACAGTAGTCCAGAATGCCGAATTGTGAGCCCGTAGCCGGGAACTTCATGGGGTTGGGCTCGCCGCGGTAGTCGAAACCCGTCCAATAGAAAAGACCCGCCAGATAGGGGCGTTCGTCATAGAATTTCCAGCCACGCTCGATGCAGTTCAGCAGGCTGTCAGGCCCGTTCGGTTTACGGTTGTGCGCCACCATGTGGCCTTTGCCGTGGGCATCAAAGTAGATGCCGCGCGTACCACAGCCCGTGGTCTCTTCCGAACCGAGCGCCCGGCGACCGGGATAATCCTTGCGGTGCTGCTCCACAGGGTTCTGAAGGATGTAGTTATAACCGGCCACGTCTGCGGGAATCAAGATGGCAGGGCCACTGCTCGAAGCAACGGTCATGAGGCGCGTAGGGTCGAAACGGTGGCAATATTCGCGCATCGTGGCAGCAATGCGTGTACCGCTTTCTTTCCACTCGATGCCCCACTCCTCGTTGCCTACGCTCCAAAGGATGATGCACGGATGGTTGCGGTCGCGGTCTATCATACGTTTCAGCAGGCGGGTATGTTCCTCGTTGACGCCCGTCAGACGGTTTTCCTCTATCACAAGAATGCCGAGGCTGTCGCAGGCATCGAGCATTTCGGGAGTCATCGGGTTATGGGAAGAACGGCAGGCATTGCAGCCGAACTTCTTCAGTTCCTTCAGTCGGTACACTTGCAGGGCATCGGGAATGCCGGCACCTACTCCGGGGTGGTCTTGGTGCATGTTCACACCTTTCAGTTTCAGAGGCTGTCCGTTCAGGAGGAAGCCCTTGTCGGCATCGAAGCGGATGTCGCGAATACCAATCGGGGTGGCCACCACGTCCACCTGCCTACCGTTTTGCCAGACGCTGGTTTCCATTTTATAAAGGTAAGGATGTTCTGTACTCCATAGCTGGGGATTCAGCACTTTGGTACGCACCTTTACGCTACGCGTTTCTTGCGGCAGCAGGGTTATCTCTTCCGCCTCGTCCTCCATCTGCACTTGTCCGTCGGCATCAAGCAGACGGCACCATACTTTGCCGGAGACGGGGTCTTTTCCCGAATTCTTCATCTGCACTTCGGTCACCAGCACAGCCTTGTCGAAAGGAGCTTCCAGCGTGGAAGATACAAATACGCCGAAAGGAGCTACATGCAACGGCGCCGTCTTGTTCAGCCATACATGGCGGTAGATGCCCGCACCCTCGTAAAACCAGCCCTCCTCGAGCGTGGCATCCGCACGGACGCAGATAAGATTCTCTTCTCCGTAATTCAGGTATTCCGTAATGTCGTATACCTGCGTGGCATAGCCGCTGGGTTCGTGTCCCAGGTAGAAACCGTTTATCCAGATACGGGCATCACGGAAGATACCGTCGAACTGAAGATAAAGATGCTTGCCGAGGTCCTCTTGCGGAACAGTGATACTTTTCCGATACCATCCCACAGAGTTTTCGGGGAATTTATAGCCGACGGCTTTATAACCATGACTGTGGCTCGCCTCTTTGGCATAAGGCAAATCAACCACCCAGTCATGCGGAAGGTTGACCGTCTTCCAGTCCACGCCCCACTTCTCCGGATTGAACTTGGGGGAGTAAGGACCCTCGTTATGGATAGAGGCTGCCTTGGTCAGATAGTTGAAGTACTCCGTTCCGCAGCCGAAGTCTTTCTCCGGTGAGGAAGCATTGCCAAAAGCAAACTGCCAGCCGTCGTCCAGCAAAATACGTTCGCGGACGGATTGGGCAGAAAGAGAAAAGGTAATTCCAAGAAGGAACAGAAATGCGAATAAGTGTTTCATATCGGTTAATCATAAAATGTGTTTACAAAGATAGAGCGAAAAAGATTCGTGCGGTGATACTTTTGTATCATTTTCCGGTACTTCATGTTTCCGAGGGGAAAAAACACGCCGGGCAAACAAGGGTGATAGGAGAAAAGTTTTTAAATTTGAAGCGTGCTTCCGGGAAAATGGCCGGATGGCACAACTAATGAAGAATGTATCAAACTAAATACAAGAAATAATATGCAAGACAAAAGATTCGGATATTTCGATGACGACAACCGCGAATACGTCATTACCGACCCCAAGACACCTTGGCCATGGATTAACTACCTGGGCAATGAAGATTTCTTCTCACTCATCTCCAATACTGCCGGAGGCTATTCCTTCTACAAGGACGCCAAGTTCCGCCGCATCACCCGCTACCGCTACAACAACGTGCCGATGGACAACGGGGGACGCTACTTCTACATCAATGAAGGCGGCAACGTATGGTCTCCCACCTGGAAGCCCTGCAAGACTGCACTCGACAGTTACGAGTGTCGCCACGGCATGAGCTACACCCGCATCACCGGATCCAAAGACGGCATCGAAGCCAGCCTGCTCTTCTTCGTCCCACTGAAGACCTGGGGAGAGGTGCAGAAGCTGACCTTGCGGAATACTTCTGCCAAAGTGAGAAAACTCAAACTATTCTCCTTTGCCGAATGGTGCTTGTGGAATGCCGCTACGGACATGGAGAACTTCCAGCGTAACTTCTCCACGGGAGAGGTGGAAGTGGACGGGTCTGTCATCTACCACAAGACGGAATACAAGGAACGCCGCAATCACTACGCCTTCTACAGTGTCAATACACCCGTAGACGGTTTCGATACCGACCGCGAAACATTCGTGGGACTCTACAACGAGCTTGCCGACCCGGAACGGGTAGTAGAAGGCAGACCGGGCAACAGCATTGCCCACGGTTGGAGTCCCATCGCCTCGCACTATCTGGAAGTAGAACTGCAACCCGGCGAAAGCCGCGACTTCATCTTCCTGCTGGGCTATGTGGAAAACAAGCAGGAGGCAAAGTTCGAGGAACGTGAAGAATCTCTGCATGAAGCGTTCAAGCAGAGTGTACCCTCTTCACCTATTATAAATAAGGTAAAGGCTAAGGCGATGATTTCGGCCTTCGACACTACCGCCAAAGTAGATGCTGCCTTTGCCGAACTGAAAGCCTACTGGGACCGCCTGCTGGACATCTACGTCGTGAAGACCGACGAAGAAAAACTGGACCGCATGGTGAACATCTGGAACCAGTATCAGTGCATGATTACCTTCAACATGTCCCGTTCCGCCTCTTTCTTCGAGAGCGGCATCGGTCGTGGAATGGGTTTCCGCGACTCCAACCAGGACCTCGTGGGCTTCGTGCATCAGATACCGGAACGAGCCCGCGAACGAATCATCGACATAGCTTCTACCCAATTCCCCGACGGAGGATGCTACCACCAATACCAACCGCTGACCAAACGCGGCAACAACGACATCGGCGGCGGCTTCAACGATGACCCCATGTGGCTTATCTTCGGTACGGTGGCATACATCAAGGAATCGGGAGACTTCAGTATCCTGGATGAGCCCGTCCCCTTCGACAACAAAGAAGGTTCGGAAGTGTCTCTGTTCGAGCACCTGCGCGTCTCCTTCAACCACGTCATCGAGAACCTCGGCCCCCACATGTTGCCCCTCATCGGCCGTGCCGACTGGAACGACTGCCTGAACCTGAACTGCTTCTCCTGGGACCCGAATGAATCCTTCCAGACCACGGAAAACCAGACGGAAGGCAGCCAAGCAGAATCGCTGATGATTGCCGGCTTGTTCGTGGTATGCGGACGCGACTATGTGGAACTATGCCGCCACCTGGGTAAAGACGACGAAGCAAACAGAGCGCAAACCTATATAGAGAACATGGTGGAAGCCGTGAAAAAACATGGCTGGGACGGTGACTGGTACTTGCGCGCCTACGATTACTTCGGCCACAAGGTAGGTTCCAAAGAGAACGAAGAAGGACAAATCTTCATCGAATCGCAAGGCTGGTGCACCATGGCAGGCATCGGACTGGAAGAAGGCATGGTAAAAAAAGCGCTGGACTCCGTAAAGGAACGCCTGGACTGCGAACACGGTATTGTACTCAACAATCCACCCTTCACCCGCTATGTTGTGGAGTATGGAGAAATCTCCACCTATCCCGCCGGCTACAAGGAGAACGCAGGTATCTTCTGCCACAACAACCCGTGGGTCATCATCGGAGAAACCGTACTGGGACGGGGTGACCGTTCCTGGGAGTATTTCCGCAAGATATGCCCGTCGTACACCGAAGAGCACAGTGCCCTGCATAAAGTAGAACCTTACGTATGCTGCCAGATGGTGGCCGGCAAGGACGCCGCCCGCCCTGGTGAAGGCAAGAACAGCTGGCTGACTGGAACGGCTGCCTGGATGTGGTATGCCATCACGCAATTCATACTCGGCATCAAGCCTTCGTATGAAGGTCTGGAAATCAATCCTTGTATCCCGGCAGGCTGGAAAGGCTTCAACGTGAAGCGTAGGTTCCGCGGGGCAGAATATCATATTACCGTGAAGAATCCCGATGGTGTGTGCAAAGGCATCAAGTCCGTCACAGTAGACGGCCAGCCGATAGAAGGCAATGTGGTGAACCATCTGCCGGGCACGCATACAGTAGAAATAATAATGGGATAACCCACAAAATACAATATCATGATAAACCCTATTTATTCTCCAGCGCCCGAACGCTATGACAACGGCATGAAATTCCGCCGTTGCGGGCAAAGCGGCATCCTGCTGCCGGAAATATCACTCGGATTGTGGCACAACTTCGGCGACGTGAACACATTTGCCAATTCCCAGGCCATGGCGCACTATGCCTTCGACCGTGGAATCACACATTTCGACCTCGCCAACAATTACGGTCCTTCCTACGGTTCCGCCGAAGAGACTTTCGGAATGATTATGAAGAAATCCTTCATGCCCTATCGGGACGAACTATTCATCTCCACCAAGGCCGGACACGACATGTGGCCCGGCCCCTACGGGGAGTGGGGCTCACGCAAGTACCTGATGAGCAGCCTCAACCAAAGTCTGAAACGGATGAACCTGGAGTATGTGGACATCTTCTACTCCCACCGCTACGACCCGGATACTCCGCTTGAAGAGACCCTGCAAGCACTGGTTGATATCGTACGGCAAGGCAAAGCACTCTATGTAGGAATCTCCAAATATCCCAAAGAGGCGGCCGAGTTTGCCTACAAATACCTGGAAGAACGGGATGTACACTGCCTGCTCTATCAAGGCAGATACAATCTCTTCAACCGCGAACCGGAAGAAGAAGGTATCCTGCAGCAAGCCAAAGGGAACGGAACCGGCTTCATCGCCTTCTCCCCGCTGGCGCAGGGCCTGCTGACCAACCGCTACCTAAATGGTATTCCCGAAGATTCGCGCATGGCAAAGGGGGCTTTCCTAAAGAAAGAAGCACTGACCGACGAGACGCTGCAAAAAATCAAGGCACTCAACGAGGTTGCTGCCTCACGCGGGCAAACCCTTGCCGAGATGTCACTTGCCTGGCTGTTGAAGGACGACCTGGTGACAAGCGTCATCATCGGAGCGAGCTCCGTTGCCCAACTGGCAGATAACCTGAAAGCGACTGAAAATACAGACTTCTCTGCCGAGGAACTGGAGAAGATAAAGAAAATCATTCAAAAATAAATCAACATGAAAAGCCTCCTTATTCAAACCTTTTGTTTATTATTCCTTTGCTTGGGCACGGTCCGTGCACAGCAATACCAACTTGCATCACCCAACGGAAAACTATCCGTTACGGTAGATGCCGGAGAAGCCCTCACCTGGCAGATAGCACACGACGGAACCACGGTGCTGCAACCCTCTGCCATCGCCCTGCAAGGCAGAGATGAAAAATCAGCCAAGAAAGCAATAACTTTCGGTAAAAATGTAAAAGTAATCCGTGCAGAACGCAAGTCTGTAGAGTCCTCCTTCCCCACTCCCCTCTATAAAAAAGCAAGTGTGAAGGATGTCTACAACCAGCTGACACTGAAATGCCGCGGAGGCTACAGCGTACAGTTCCGCGCATACGATGACGGCGCTGCCTACCGCTTCATTTCCGAACAGAACAAGCCGTTTATCGTCCTCAACGAAACTGCGGACTTCAATTTCGACAAGGATTACCAGGCATTTGTACCTTACATAAACGACAACCGCAACGGTGAGCGCTATTGCTTCTCCTTCGAGTCTTACTACGACGAAGCCCCGTTGTCCAAAATGTACACCGACTCACTCTCCATCACCCCACTGATGGTTTGCCTGGACGGAGGAAAGAAAGCCGTTATCATGGAAGCCGGATTGGAAAACTATCCCGGCATGTTCCTCACTGTAAATCCCCAGACACGTCAAGGAGTGCAGGCAGCATTTGCCCCCTATCCGCTGGAGGAAATAATCGGCGGACACAACCGGCTGAACCTGATACCGACAAAACGTGCAGACTACATCGCCCGTTGTGCCAAGCAGGAGCTCCCCTGGCGTGTGGTGCTCGTCACCGAGAAGGACACGCAGCTTGCCGACAATGACATGGCACAGCGTCTTGCCCCCGCCTGCCGCATCAAAGACATTTCCTGGATTAAACCCGGCAAAGTGGCTTGGGACTGGTGGAACACCTGCAACCTGACTGGCGTAGACTTCAAAGCCGGCATGAACACCCCGACTTATAAGGCATTCATCGACTTTGCCGCCGACAACAACCTGGAATATATCATCATCGATGACGGCTGGAGCGGAAACGAATCCTTATTGAAAGACCTGAATCCGGATATCGACTTAAAGGAACTGGTAGCCTACGGAAACCAGAAGGGCGTCGGCATCATTCTCTGGGCAAGCTGGCGAAACTCTGCCAAAGATACGGAAGCTGCATTCAGCCACTATGCACAGATGGGTATCAAAGGCTTCAAGATAGACTTCTTCGACCGTGACGACCAGCCACTGGTACAGTCTGTAGAACGTATTGTAGCCTGCGCCGCCGAGCACCGCCTGGTATTGGACCTGCATGGCCTCAAGCCATACGGTATACAGCGCACCTATCCCAACGTCCTGAACTTTGAAGGTGTAAAGGGATTAGAGAACGCCAAATGGGAACCGATAGTGAACGGAGCCCCCCTCCACAACTTCCCACGCTATGACGTGACTGCTCCCTACCTGCGTATGCTTATAGGCCCGATGGACTACACACCGGGAGCCACAATGAACGCAACCCGCGAAACCTTCCGTGCCGTCAACGACCATCCGATGAGCCAGGGTACGCGCGTCCACCAGATGGCGATGTACACCCTCTTCGAAGCCCCGCTGCAAATGCTTGCCGACAGCCCCAGCAAATATATGAAGGAGCAGGAATGCACGGACTTCATTGCCAAAGTGCCTACCGTTTTCGACGAGACCGTGGCACTGGACGGTGAAGTAGGCGAATACCTTACACTGGCACGCCGCAAGGGAGACGTCTGGTACATCGCCTCCATGACCGACTGGACACCACGCGACTGTACCATCGACCTTTCCTTCCTCGGAGAAGGAAGTTACGAAGCCGAAATCTTTTCCGACGGCATCAATGCCGACTGGGAAGCAACCGACTACAAGAAAGAAGTACGCACCGTGACCTCGGGAGACAAGCTGAACATACACATGGCACCCGGAGGAGGATGGACAGCACGGATATGGAAAAGATGATAGGGTGATAAAGTAATGACATGATAAGTGCAATAGGGTGACAGTTACGTTAAAAGTGCTGTCACCCTATTCCTTTATCACTTTTAACATACCTCTACGTGAACCTTTTATATCCTATCTTGTTTTTTCTCACAAAAGCCTAAGGTACCATAGGGCAGGAATTTATATTAAACCTAAACAATTATAAAAGTATGAAGAAATTTATTCCCCTATTATTAGCGGTCTTTGCAGTGACGCTTGCATCTTGCGAAAAAGACCCTGACATGGATAAGCTGGACAATAATTATCTGGTTTATACCAACTATGACAAGAAGGCGGATTTCAAAACCTTCGAAACTTATTACTTGCCGGACAGCATTCTGGTCATCGGTGATAAGGAAAACGCCGAATACTGGAAAGATGAGAATGCCCAGGAAATTCTCAGCGCTTATGTTGCTAACATGAACAGCCGCGGCTACATCCGTGTGGATGACCGGGAAGAAGCCGACCTTGGCTTGCAGGTAAGCTATGTCAGAAGTACCTATTACTTCACCGACTACGGACGTCCCGAATGGTGGTGGAACTATCCAGGCTACTGGGATGCTCCTTACTGGGGCAACTGGGGCGGATGGTATTATCCCTATGCCGTGAACTATTCCTACAGTACCGGTTCCTTTATCAGCGAATTGTTGAATCTGGAGGCGCCGCAAGGCCAGAGCGAGAAACTTCCTGTTCTGTGGACCAGCTATATGAGCGGCTTGCTGAGTGGTTCTACTTCTGTCAATACCAAACTTGCCGTGCAAGGTGTGAACCAAGCTTTCACTCAATCAACTTACCTGACTAACAAGTAGTGACAAGCTACGAGCTATAAGTGACAAATGACGGGTTACCCAATATTAAGGTAACAAGAATAATACGGCAGCATCCTTTCCGGACTGGGAAGTTGCCATTGAACCAAAAAACAAGAACAAAGTATGAAAACAATAAAATATCTTTCCTTGAGAGTATTTGCGGTTGCCGCTCTTGCTCTCGTCTTCGCCCTACCGACGAAGGCACAGATGACCGATAACGGTTATGCCAATATCGACTGGCAATATAACTTTCCCCTCAGCAACAACTTCGCCGACAAATCAAGCGGCTGGGGTATGAATTTTGAAGGCGGTTACTTCCTGACAGACAATTTTGCATTGGGAGCTTTCTTGAACTACCATAGCAACCATGAGTATTTCGGTCGCCAGACACTTCCCGTAGGCGAAGGCGGCAGTCTGAATACCGACCAGCAGCACACTGCATTCCAGTTGCCTTTCGGTCTGGCCTCCCGCTATGTATGGAACCGTGGAGGTGCATTCCAGCCGTATGCCGGTGTAAAACTGGGTGCTGAATATGCACAGTTGAAGTCAACTTTCAACGTATTCGAAGCCAACAAAGATACATGGGGTTTCTATGTATCTCCTGAAATTGGTTTCAATGTGTATCCTTGGGCTTATGGACCGGGCTTGCATTTCGCAGCCTATTACAGCTACGGTACGAACAAAGGTGACCTCTTTACGTACAGCGTAGACGGTTTGAGCAATTTCGGTCTGCGCGTAGGTATTGCGTTCTGATAAGACACACACTTAAAGCTTAACAGATAGAATTTAATTGTTTCAAAATTGAAGAAGAAAAGAGCCTTTCCTGCGTGAGCAAGGGAGGCTCTTTTTAATTCTACCAGTTATTTTTTTCCTCCCAGCATCGCCTTATATACAGCTTCCTGAATCCTCGTCCTTATATCCAGCCTCATCAACTTGTTATTCCACACATCCGGATAGGTGCGGTTGCTCAAAAAGACATAAACCAAGCCGTTCTCCGGGTCTGTCCAGGCGCAAGTACCCGTGAAACCGGTATGACCATAGACAGAAGCAGGGGCAGACTCTGCGCAGGGACTCTTCTGGGGATTATGCCGGTCGGGCTTATCAAATCCCAGCCCCCGGCGGCTTATCCTTGAGACAGTGGTAGTAAATACCCTGCAGGTCTCCTTGCTCAAATAGCGTTTACCGTCCAGTTCACCCCCATTCAGCAACATCTGATAGACTTTTGCTACTTCTTCGGCAGTGGAGAACAGCCCGGCATTACCGGAAACGCCACCCTGAAAAGCTGCGGATTCATCATGTACAAATCCTTGCAAGGTAGTCTTACGCAAGAAAGGATCTGTTGATGAAGGTACAATATCTTCCTTCTTCAAGAAGCGCAGAGGAAGATACCCCGTACGCTCCAATCCCATCGGAGTATAGAATTCCTTGGCCAAATATTCGTCCATAGACATGCCGGTGCGCGCCTCGACCAACTGCTGCAACAAGATAAAGCCCACACAACTATAACGGTAACGTTTATCTCTAAGCGGAGTATCCACAATCTTCTGCAAGTACTCCTGCTTGAAAGAACGGTTCAGCCAAAGGCTGTCGGACACTTGCATCGTATATTCCGGTGTCTGCACCTTCGACGTCAGTCCCTGACGGAAGCGGAACTTAGGGTTCGCCCAAGTCTGCCGTCCGATGCGTGCGGAATGCCGGGCATCGGGACGTGCCTTGAACAAAGTGCCGGTGTAGCTCTCTTCATCAATCGCTTCCTGATAGAATAGCAAGGTAGAAGGTAGACCGGATTCATGCATCAGCAGTTCGCGTACCGTAATATTCTTCTTGTCCGTATCCTGTAGGAAAGGCAGATAATCCGACACCCGGTCTGTAAGATTGAGGCGTCCGCCATCGTACAACTTCATCACAGCAAGCAGCGTGGCTGTGGTCTTTGTCAGCGAAGCGATGTCGTATACATCCGTCTTCTTTACGGGAAGCGCCTTGCTTCCGGCCTCGTTCCAGACGTGGGTACCGAAAGCTTTATTATACATCTCCCTACCATCCTTCAGCACCACCACCTGGCAGCCGGGGTAAGCCCCTTCACGAATGCCTTCTTCAGCTATCTTGTCTATTTCAGCCAGCAGACGGGAATTCATACCATGCTCTTCGGGTACAAAGCGGGGGGCGCTTTGAGGAGTCAGCGTCACTCCCGCACCGGCAGCAAACCGACTACCGATACTGGCAGACAAGCGTCCCTCTGAACAAGCGCTGCCATAAACAATCCGGGCAACCTGCCGCTGTACCTCCTCGTTGGAGGAGTGTGCCAAAATCACCGCTTCAGCAGCAGCGTCCCCTTGTTTTATCTGCAAGACCTGCTTGCCAGGAATAAAGAACAGATAAACCACCGGTACGTCAGGAGCGAACTTTGCAAAGAAATTCTGATAGGGCGTCAAACGGTGTTCGGTGACACAGACCAGAATACGTTTGTACTTGGCCAGCGCATTTCTCAAACGGTTCCCGTCAGCCTCCGGCAGATTCTTGCCCAAACGGAACTCCACAGGACGGGTATACTGCGACAGTTCCTTGAGGAACGGCTGGATTTCCTGCGCTTCTCCCACATTGAGCACGGCAACTTCACCGATGGAAGGGTCCAGCGGAAGTACCTCGTCCCGGTTATCCAGCACAGTGATGGCCGCCAAGTTCAGCCGGCGCATCAAATCACGCGTTTTCGGAGTATTGATGCGGGTCCCCAAACCTGAAAGCTGTACATGGGGTTTCTTTTCCAACCCAAGGGCATATTTATATTTCAGTACTTTACGGCATTTCGCCTCTATCTCTTTCTCTGTCAGCTCCCCTTTTTTCACAGCGGCAAGCACAGCCTCCACTTCTTCCTTAATACGCCGGGGGACAAGCAGCAAATCATTGCCGGCTTTCAGCGCCTGCAAACAGATGCTTTCATTGCCCGATACCCCTTTCATGGCAAGGGCATCTGTAAAGACAAGCCCCTGAAAGCCGAGGTCATTCACCAACAGACCGGAAACTACCTTACGCGAAAGCGAAGACGGGAGCCCCTTTTGCGGCTCTATGGTAGGCACCTCCAAGTGCCCCACCATCATTCCTCCCAATCCGGCACGAATGGCTTTTCTGAAAGGATAAAGCTCTATACTGTCCAGACGGGCACGGGTAAAAGGCAGCACGGGCAACGCCTTATGAGAATCCACATCCGTATCCCCATGCCCCGGAAAGTGCTTGCTGACAGAAAGTACACCACCATCCTCCAACCCTTTGGAGTAGGCAACAACCTTGTTCGCCACATTGAACGGACTTTCACCGAAGGAACGGGTATTGATAACCGGATTCTTGGGATTGATATTCACATCCGCTACAGGAGCAAAATTCACTTGCACCCCCAGTTCACGGCATTGGCGGGCCACTTCGCGCCCATATTCATAAATCAGTGTATCGTTCTGTATGCAGCCCAGCACCATGTTTCGCGGAAAGTTCGGAGTACCGCGGAGGCGCATAGCCAGTCCCCATTCACCGTCAAAGGTAATCATCAGCGGAACTTCCGCCATCCGCTGCGCCTCATTGGTCAACATCACCTGGTTCTGCATCAATCCGCCGGAGAATAACAGACCGCCTACCTTATAGTCCTCCACCACCTTACGCAGCAGTTCCTTGTTGGCCTTGTCCTGCCGGGGGGCAATCGTATAGATGAACAGTTGTCCGATGCGTTCTTTCAGAGTCAGACGCTGCATGACGGAATCCACCCACTGCCTGCACCGCACGTCACTGTTCAAGAGACGTACAAGCGAAGGGTCGTTCGGCGGCACCGGAGTAAACGGCATCGGGCCAAGCTGCGCTTTCAGAAGCGGACAAAGACAACACAATATAGTGATGGCAAGCAGGTATATTCTCTTCATTCCTTATAGATAGATTGTTTTTAGGGGATTTGCGGAATAATACTTTTATAAATCAATTCCTGGATATCTCTTCTTATATTCATGTCACCCAGTTTCGTGTTCCATACATTGGGGCACAAGCGGTTGCTGAGGAATACATACACCGTCTTGTTTTCCGGGTCCACCCAAGCACAAGTACCGGTAAATCCGGTATGTCCATATACCGCTTCCGGAGCGGAAGGAGCACAAGGGCTGCGCTTCACAATGGATACATCCGGCTTGTCGAATCCCAGACCGCGACGGCTGATGGCAGATTTCTCCGTCGTAAACAAACGGCAGGTTGCCTCACTCAAGAAACGCTTGCCATTGAATTCACCGCCGTTCAGCAACATTTGATAAACCTTTGCCACCTCTTCGGCCGTAGAGAAAAGTCCTGCATTACCGGACACCCCACCCATGCAGGCAGCAGTCTCGTCATGCACATATCCGCATATATCCTGGCGACGCAGGAAGTCATTGGATGCCGTGGGCATGATTTCCGCTTTGGTGAACTTCGTCAAAGGCAGAAACATAGTACGTTGCAATCCCATCGGGGCATAGAACTCACGGGCAAGGTACAAATCCATCGGCAGCTCCGTCACCTTCTCCACCACCTGCTGCAGCAACACGAAGCCAAGGTCGCTGTAAACATAACGTTTACCATCCAACTCGCACTTGGCTATCCGCTGAAGGATAGAATTCTTGAAACTCTTGTTCAGCCACATGCCATCTGCCATGTGCAGGGTATAGACCGGTGTATTCTTGTCGGACACCATCCCTTTCCGGAACTTAAAATCGGAACAATAATAGCTATGCTCGCTTACCTGCGTACGATGCCACTCGTCCACCCAACTCTGGGAGTACGGGCCGTGCACCGAATTCGGGTCTATGATGTCCAGGTAGAAACGGATATAGGGAGGAAGCCCCGATTCGTGGAACAAAAGTTCGCGGATGGTAATGCTCCGCTTGTTGCCATTGCGCAAGAAGGGCAGATAAGCGGAAACCTTGTCATCCAGTTTTATCTTGCCCTCATCATACAGTTTCATGACGGCAAGCAACGTAGCCGTAGTCTTGGTCAGCGAAGCCAAATCAAAAAGGTCCGAAGAACGGACAGTAGTGGTATCCTTATCAGAGTGGGTTCCGAAGCCTTTGTCATATACCGGCAGTCCGTCTTTCCACACCAGCACGCGGCAACCGGGATAAGCTCCCGCTTCCAGTCCCTTCCGGGCAACGGCATCGATACTTTGCAGCACATACGATTTCATGCCGTAATCTTCCGGAACAGTCTTCCCCGGTTTCATGCCCGGCTCAATCATACAGCCCGTTCCCGCTGGAAACAGTTTACCGATACTCATCGACATTCTGCCACTGGCCGGCTTTTTGGCAAAAAGAACATCAGCCACGTATTGCTGCAAATCCGTCTCTGCCGAATGTGCCAGCACCACAGCGCTGGATTTGGCAAGTGCGGGCATCAGAGGTTGCAATGTACGGTAAGAGGTAAAAAAAGTATAGACCAGCGGAGCACGCAGGTTCAAGCCTTCCAGAAAGGCCACATCACGGTCGCTGACATAAGCCGAACCGGTGATGCTGATAACCACGCGACGGAAAGCAGCCAACTGCCCCTGCACTTCCTGCCAGAGAGCCTCATCGGCATTCCAAGGCAAGTGGAAATGGACGATGCCTGCATTCTTTTTCATAGCTTCCACAAAGGGAGCATCTGCCTCCTTCTCTCCGATGCTGAGCACGGCAATATCACCTTCCACCGGTGCCAGCGGGAGGACATCGAAATAATTGTTCAATACAGTCACTGCCGAACGGCGCAACTTGGCAGCCAACGCCTGCGCTTCCTCCGTATTGATGCGATAGCTCATTCCGCTGACCCGAAGTTGCGGCTGGCGGTTTCTCAAACCAAGCATATACTTGTACATCAATACCTTGCGGCACTTGGCATCAAGTTCGTCCTTACTCAGTTGTCCCGACTCCACTGCATCTACCAGCTCCTGCACCGCATTCTTCGTATTGAACTGTACCAGCACCATATCATTTCCCGCCAGCAGCGCTTTGGTAGTTACCTGCGGAATGGCAGACACACCCTTCATGTCCAAGGCATCGGTAAACACCAGCCCTTTAAAGCCGAGTTCATCCTTCAACAACCCGGTCACCACATTCCGCGACAAGGAAGAAGGAGTCACCCCGTCCGGGTCCAGCGCCTGCACTTGCAGATGGCCTACCATGACACCCCCCAATCCGGCACGTACCATTTCCTTGAAGGGATAAAGTTCCACACTGTCCAGGCGTGCACGGTCGTAGTGCAAGGCAGGAAGCGCCTTATGAGAATCCACATCCGTATCGCCATGCCCGGGGAAATGCTTGCAAACGGAAAGTATGCCCCCGCTTTCGAGCCCACGGCTGTATGCCACCACCTTTTCCGCCACCCGCTGCGGGTTCTCGCCAAAGGAGCGTACGTGTATCACCGGGTTCAGCGGATTCGTATTGACATCCGCATCGGGTGCAAAATTGACGTGTACCCCCAATTCGCGGAACTGGCGGGCCACCTCACGTCCATATTCTTCAATCAGGCCATTGTCCTCGATACATCCCAAGGCGGCATTACGGGGATAGTCCGGAGCGCCTTTCAGCCTCATTGACAGTCCCCACTCTCCATCGAAAGTAACCATAACGGGAATCTTGGCATCCTTCCGGGCCATATTGGTCAAGATAGCCTGCTCTTCCGGAGTACCTTCGGAAAACAGCAAGCCACCGACCTTGTATTTCTTTACCAGCTCGCGCATCTGCTTTTTCGTGGCCTTGTCTGCTCTGGCCGGAATGGTGGCAACGATGAGCTGCCCCACTTTTTCGTGTACATTCAGACCTGACAACACGGAGTCCACCCATTGCCGGCACCGGTTGTCTGCAGCCGAAGGAAGAAACGGGCCTCCCGTCTGGGCGTGAAGTGAAGATAATCCCAATATAAACAATCCTGCAACCCATAAAAGGAGGGTGAGTCTTTTCATCATGCTATTTTTCAGTTAAAGTAAGTACCATTTCTCCTACGTAGATGCCACTCTTTCCGGTGTGCAGCACGGGAACGCTCTTGCCGTCCGCATTCAGATAAACGGCAGGCTTTTCCATAAAAGTATGCGAATGTCCTCCCAAAATGACATCAATGCCACGCGTCTTGCCTACCAGGTTCTCGTCGGAAGCGCCTTCGGGATTTGCACTGCGGATACCCAAATGAGACATGCAAATCACAACCTCGCAATTCTCCTTCTCCCTGAGAAAGTCTGTCATTTCTTGGGCCACCTTTATCGGGTCGTTGTAGACAATGCCTATGCATTTATCCGCCTGCACCAGCCCTTCCATCTTAGGGGCCAGGCCGAAGATTCCGATTTTCACCCCTTCGCGCACCAAGGTGATATAAGGCTTCACCAGCCCTTCGAGTACCGTACCCGTCACGTCATAATTGGAACAGACCACGGGAAAATCCGCCATACGGAACAATTCCGCCATATTCTCAAGTCCGAAATCAAATTCATGATTACCTATCGTCATGGCATCATAGCCCATGAGGTTCATCATCTTGACCTCCAGCTCGCCTTTGAAAAAGTTATAATAAGGGGTGCCTTGCGAGATGTCTCCGCAATCCAGCAGCAACATATCCGGATGCTTGCCGCGAAACTGCTTTACAAAACCGGCACGGCGCACCACACCGCCCATCCCGGCATACTCGTCGGCAGCCTCGGCGCTGATGGGTTCTATACGGCTGTGCGTATCGCTGGTGTGCAGGATAAACAGTTGTTTTCCGGATTGGCCGGACGATACAGAATCGGCGGACACCAGGCAAAGGGGTTCTTCAGTAATGACACGCTCCTCTTGCTGTGCCGATGCGGGGAGCATGAAAAGCAGCAGGGCTGCCAAGGAATACATATGTTTCATAGAACTTCTGTTTTTTTAATGCTTACTCTTTAACGACCACTCTTCCCTCCATGCGCGAAGTCACCTTCTTGCCGGCTGCCGTCTGCTTCTCCACATACTTCATGAACAGACCACGCAGTGTAGCCCCATCCGGGCACTCCCTTTTATCCGCCTGCAGGAAAGCCGTCATTCCATCGTTTCCATCAGCCAGATAATCAATCGTGGCAACCGTATAGTCACGGTCATCCTCCACCGGCTTGCCGGCAATGGAAGCCTGGAGCAGCTTGCCATCCTTGCTGATTTCCAACTGTATACCACTCACCCCTTCACCAAGTCTCACCGCAATGTTTTCAAACAAGTGCTTCATGGCAGAGCCTTTCATCGTCAGCACACAGAGCGAATTCTCAAAAGGCAATATCTCATAGATGTTTTCGGTAGTGATGTCTCCTTCCGTCAGGGAGTTCCGGATTCCACCGATATTGATTAGCCCCATATCGGCCGGTTTGCCCAGCACTTCCACCGCAGCCTCACGCAGTACATCTGCAATCAGATTGGATAAAAGGCTTTCGGGCCGGAATCTGTCCATCGACATTTCTGCGGTTCCCACCACATGATACATAACGCTGTCCATCCGGGCCTTGTAAGGCGCCAGCAGAGCCACGGCTTCGGCATCCGGCTCGGCATCCCAGACAGAGTTCATGGGAATTCTGCCTCCCTCTACCTTGGTCACTTCGTAGGAAGAATGGCAGGAAACCAATAGAAGCGCAACCGCCAACACTGCCCCCGCAAGGAGACTGAAAGTTTGTTTCTTCATATTCATTTAGTTTTAAATTGCTACAAATATACTTTTCTTTTGCGACTGAGCCACACAATTAACCGATTATTTAGACTTGCGTTTAGCAGAATGAAACGCTCAAAAATCATCCCAACTGGCGAAAAAAAGCTTGAAGCACTTGTGTATCTGGCAAATAATTCGTTCCTTTGCACCGCTTTCGCGCAATCGCTGTCAGGACACCAAGAGAGAAGCCTGGTATGTTGCGTTGTAACGATGAAACAATTTAATAATAAAAACAATGGATTTAATTAAAATTGCAGAAGAAGCATTTGCTACCGGAAAACAGCACCCGAGCTTCAAGGCAGGTGACACTGTAACAGTAGCATATCGTATTGTCGAGGGTAACAAGGAACGTGTACAGCTGTACCGTGGTGTTGTTATCAAGATTGCCGGACATGGAGACAAGAAGCGTTTTACAGTACGTAAGATGTCAGGAACCATAGGCGTAGAACGTATTTTCCCGATTGAATCACCGGCTATCGACAGCATCGAAGTGAACAAGGTGGGTAAAGTTCGTCGCG
>ERZ780137.960-NODE-960-length-19604-cov-11.386414_pt1 | contig 19604 bp, 19 predicted proteins | sample MGYA00511020_ERZ780137 | MGnify/ENA primary metagenome ERZ780137 (study PRJEB29588, sample SAMEA2157917) | human gut metagenome | biome: human gut; feature: human-associated habitat; material: faeces | place: Denmark | collected 2008/2010 ... | reverse complement strand
CGCCGCGCAGGGCAAGCCACTCTGGACGTTCGCCACACGGCCATGCCAGGTGCTGTACCTCTGTCTGGAAGACAGCTTCCAGCGTAGCCAAAGATAAGGCGGCACAGCCCCGATGGGGCAAATGATAACTTTCTGATAACAGTCCGGTTTTCCGGTAGCTTTGTTCCCTTGATTACGGTATTGTTCGTTGGCAAAGGAGGCTGATTTTATGCCGAAAAGACGAGCGAACGGGGAAGGGAACATCCGCAAACGAAAGGATGGCCGATGGGAGGGCCGGTACACAGTCGGTCACGATCCAGAAACAGGGAAGTCCATCATCAAAAATGTTCTCGGCAAGACGCAGGCCGAAGTCAAGGAGAAACTCAAGAAAGCCATCGAGGAAAACGTCGGCATCGACTACGGACGGGCCAAGACCTACACGGTAGGTAGCTGGCTGGAGGTGTGGATGGAGAACTACGCCAGAGTAAAACTCAGACCGTCCACCTTCAAAACCTCGCAAGGCTTTCTGAAAAACCACATCAAGCCGCAGATCGGCGGCATCCCGCTGGCAGACCTGACTTCTCTGGACTTACAGCGGTTCTACAAACATCTGCTGGACGGCGGGCGGGTAGACCGCATTGAGGCCAAGAAAAAGCCGAAAGGTTTGGCACCGAAAACCGTGCGGAACATCCATCAGATGATCGGCTCGGCGTACAATCTCGCCATCGAGCAGCACCTCGTCACGAAGAATCCAACGCAGGGCTGCGCCTTGCCAAAAGTCGAACACAAGGAGATGAAAACGCTGACCGCCGACCAGCTCAGCGCCTTCTTCCAGGAGGCCAGGGACAGCGGCGTGTACGAGCTCTACTACCTCGACCTTGCCACGGGCCTACGGCGGGGCGAACTGTTGGGACTGAAATGGACGGACGTCGACCTCGACCGTGGTGTGCTGAAAATCCAACGGGCCATCTCGCGGCAGAACGGCAAGGTAGTCGAAGCACCATTGAAAACGAAAAACGCCTATCGAACGCTGCCCCTGTCGGCAGACGCGATAAGCGTACTGAAAATGCAGAAATGCAAAGTCGGAAACAGCGAATGGGTGTTCCCGTCACCCACCGGAGGCCCTATGTCCCCGGACAGTGTCCTGCATATGCTCCAGAGGGTGCTGAAACGAGCGGGGCTGCCACGGATACGATTCCACGACCTGCGCCACCCGTATGTCAAGCCCACGACAAAAAAATTTATAACTTTTTTTGAAGTTTTTCGGGCAGCCTCATAGCTGCCCATAGCTGTTTCAAATGGGTGTTCACGGTTATCCCTCCTTTTCGGATTCCTTAGTTTCTAAGAAATTCTGTGTTGCATATTCAATCTCAATCCGATCTCCTGGAAAGACGTAAACTTTGTTGATAAGTCGGTCAATCAGAGCTTTTGTCAGCATGTTGGCGTTTCCGACTTCCTGCACAATTTCCTGTTGTTTCAGCTTATTGCCTCTTGATGAAGTCCAAAAACTGGAAGCGATTTTTAAGGAGCGCGCGGTGAAGGCAATTGATTCAAAAGTGGTACTGAGGCAATATCACGGGCTGAGATTTTTGTGGCTGCTTGGACAGATTGATCCAGAGACCGCTGCGGATAAAAAGAAATCAATGGTTACAGATGATGTTTCCTTAGTGAAGATTATAGATGAATGTACTTCTCGTGGAAGTGTAGCGATGAGGATAGTTGCGAAAACTAGAACGGTGGATCGAGATAGACTTAGCGAGTTTGTTGATCTCGGCGAGGCGTACCGTCGAGTTAAGAAGTTTGCGACTAAAAATCAATTCTTTGATCTTCCCCAGGATGAGCAGATGAGCGCTATAGCATTTATACTCATTGTGGAAAGAGGTCCCGTTGAGTCATCATTGAAGGACTGCATAGCAGAGGACGCCATCATAAGGGTTTTAGATCAGATGAAGAGCAAAATAGAGATAGAAGATACCCAACGAGACTAAATGTAAGGCGGCATAGTAATAACGATAGAAGTGTGTAGTGAGAACACCCGAGCCCATTTGACAAACGGGCTCGGGTGTTTTCATTACCAAAATCAAAAAGGAGGACTTCAAATGAATCCCAACGCAGATTATCTCGGTATCGTCACCCTGCTCCGCGGTCTGCGGGAGCAGGGGCTCATCAGCGGCAGTGAAGCAAAAAAGATCGCCGCGCGGTTGAAAGCGAGGCTTGGCGCGGACATCATTATTTCTCTCTGATTTCTCGCTTTTGGGTATAGCTATTCCGGATGCTTCATGGTATTGTGTGTTGCTGAAAAAGGAGGTGTCAGCGCAATGAACGACAGCGAGAAAACCACAGGCTCTCTCGCCCTGAAGCCAAAGCCGCAGATCATCACCATCCCTGCCACCGGGCAGGATCTCACGCGCCCCCTCCGGGTGGCGGCATACGCCCGCGTCAGCTCGGACTCCAACGATCAGCTCCACTCCTATGCAGCCCAAACCGCTTACTTTGCAAGACTCATCAACAGCAATCCAAACTGGATATTTGCAGACATCTATGCCGACCAGGGTATCACCGGCACATCCGTCGAAAAGCGGGATGACTTCCTGCGGATGATGGAAGACTGCCGCAGCGGCCGCATTGACCGCATTCTTGTCAAGTCCACTTCCCGCTTCGCACGCAACACCAAAGAAAGTCTGGAGGCCGTGCGAGAACTGAAGTCTCTCGGTGTCAGCGTCTACTTCGAGGAGCAGAACATCGATACCGCACAAGCCACCGGCGAAACCCTCACCGCAGTATTCTCGGCGCTGGCGCAAAAAGAGAGTGAAGCCATCTCAGAGCGGATGCGTCACAGCTATCAGATGCGGATGCAGCGCGGTGTCTTCTCTACCCGCTGCGCCCCCTACGGCTACCGGCTGGTCGATAACCAACTGGAAGTCATCGAGGACGAGGCCGTTGTCATCCGGCAGATCTTTGACCGCTACCTCTCCGGCGTCAGCATGGAGGATATCGCAAAAGAGATCACGGCGCGGGGTATCCCTACCAAGCAAAATACCCCCTTCTGGCAGGTTCGCAGTATCCAGTACATTCTGCGAAATGAAAAATACATCGGAAACTCACTGGTACAAAAGACCTATGCCACAGCCACTCTCCCCCACCGGAAGAAGGAGAATAAGGGCGAGGAGGATCAATACCTTATTGAAGAAACCCATCCGCCTATTGTCAGTCAGGAGGTGTTCGACAAGGTCCAGCAGCTCTTATCCCGAAAAAGCGCTTTCATTCCGCCTCGAGCCAGTGCTCCCCACCCGTTCTCCTGCAAGATCGTGTGCGGACACTGCGGAGCGATCTGCAAGCGAAAGGTATGCCGCGGCACCGCCTATTGGGTATGTCAGACGCATGAAAAAAGTGCCGAAAGCTGTCTCACCATGCAAACGCCCGAAGCGGAGATCACAGAAGCCTTCCTCCGCGTATACTTCCGGCTCAAACGGTACGGAGAGGAAATTCTCACACAACTCATCCAAGCTCTCCAGACTGCCAAGACCGGAAGACTTCTCTGGAGTGAGGATATCATTTCACTCAACAAACGAATCGCAGATATTGCAAGTCAGGAACGATTGCTGGCCCAGCTCAAACAGCAGGCCATCGTCGATCCTGACATTTTTATATCCCGCAGCAACCAACTGGCTGAACAGCGCCGCGAGGCAAAGCTGAAGAAATCCCACATACTGCGCGCCGAGGACGATCAGACGATCCAGCGCACGCAGGAACTTCTGGACATTCTGGAAGAAGGGCCGGATCTGCTGATGGCCTTTGACGGGGCGCTGTTCAGCGAGTTGGTTGAGAAAATCACCATTCAGAATAACAGCACAGCAATCTTCCGGCTCATCAACGGGCTGGAACTTCCCGAACACTTTGAAAGGAGAAAATAACGATATGACATCCAAGCGAAAAATGGTCTTCGGCTACCGCATGGAGTTTGGGGATATCATCCCCTCCCCCAATGAAGCAGAAACGGTGCAGTACATCTATGCAACGTACCTCACCGGCGCATCCTTCCAGCATCTTGCAAAGGAACTCGATAAAAGGGATGTTCCTTACGACGCAGGCAAACGCTGGAATGTAAACATGGTGGCTCGAATTTTGGAAGACAGCCGCTATATTGATATCGTTGCTTGGCGCGCCACAGCGGAGTTTGTGAGCAAGTATTTCACAAAAGGCCGCATGGCCGTTGTGGAGGGCCGGCTCCAGATCCGCGACTGGACGGACAAGGAAGGCGGCAAGCGCCGCAGTGCCGAAGTCATTGCAGACAATGTCTACTTCGGAGACTCCAAGCCGAAAGACGGCGGTGAGGAGGATGATATTCCTGCCTATACCGGAGCACCCGACAGCTTTGCCGTGCCGGACGGCTTTACACCAGACTTTGGCGGTGAATCCGGGGAAATGCCCTTTTAAGAGCACCAAATAAGCGAGGGAGGGCATCAGCCCTCCCTCATATAAAGGATAAGAGGAGAAAACAAAATGAGCATTGTTTTTACGGAAGTACGGATCGAAGACTGTGATGGCGTAGAGCTTTCCTTTATGGAGGGCGGTTGTTTGGATGAACTTGATATCCGCGAGCTTTTGAAGCACGACCAGCCCTTCCGCGATATGTGGGACGCAGTAGGCAGCGACGCAAGGATCGCCGTCCAGCAGTATCGTTTCCGGGGCGGCAAACAGGGAGAAGAATTGGGTGACGAAAACCACTTCGCCCTGATGCGCGCGTATGATCGCGCACTCTCAGACGAGGACGGATCTACTTTTGTCGAACGGGACGATGTAGACTGGCTGGATGACTTTGAACTCACCAAAGACGATCTTGCGGATGGTAAGTGACAAACTCGCATTGATTGGGGAGCGTTTTATATGGAAATGAGTATTCCTAGCGCCTATTCCAAGAATGAATGCCAGAAGTATTTTGACTATCTGGAACGGCTGCGTCAAAGCGGCGAAACAAATATGTACGGAGCCGTACCATACTTGCAGGAAGAATTTCCGGAGCTGCGATATTCGCCGGAACGGGCAAGAAAAATTCTGTTGGCGTGGTTCGGCACATTTCGAGAGAAGGAGGCGGATACAAAATGCTGAAGCCCTACCGGACAGTTCAGGATGTACTTTCCTCTCCGTGGGCGCAGGTGCAGAGAGTGAAACGTAGTCCGCAACAGACAGACCGCGTTTTGCGCTCGACCAAACTGGAGGATAGCATTTACCGGGATCTGCGCATGGAGGATACGGGTATGGACGAGATCGAGAACAGCGCAGGCGAAAAGCTGCGCTCTTTTCCGGCGCTCTCACGGGATATTTTCCAGTCCTTTTATTCCCTGATGCCCCGGCGCAACGCGGACGATGACCTCTCAGTAGCGGCGCGGAAGATCAACGTGCCGATTCTGGAGCACATCACCCAAAGCGACGACTATCCTACGCTCAAGGCGGTGTGTGAAGGGCGGGAGCTTCCGGCCTATGAAGCGGCGGCAGAGTTTACTGCCCAGACCTCGGGAGAATTGGATAACTTACTTTCCCAATTGGGCGGAAAACCTGGCGCTGTGCAGACGCTGGAAAAGCTGGAGCAGGCAGAGAAAACCGCAGAGGACAAGCTCGCGGCACTGCTGGAGCAGCTTCGTGGGGCTCCGCAGGACGATCCGGCTCTGAGTGCCGCTGTGGTAAAAGCCGCCAATGACGCCGAGAGCAAACGGCGGCAGGCAGATGCGGTCAATAAGCTCGTTGACGCTGGCCTTGCGCAGAATCAGGCAGAAGCCGGTGCGCTGATCGCCCGCGCGGTGTCTGCTGCCGCGGAAAGGGCGGAAGAAGTACAGACGATCCTCGGCGCATGGAGCGACGCCCCCGGTGATATGCGGAAGACAGACGCAAATGCGGCGCTTTTAGAGCGTGTGCGCGATAGTAAAACGCTGCAGGACATTTCCCGCTATCTGGGGCGTTTCCGGGAAATTTTTGCGCAGGGCAAGCGCAATGGCTATGCCTATGGCCGCGGAGAAAAATATGCATTGGAGCTGGGAAATGATCTATCTCGCGCACTAACCTCCGAGCTTGCCATGCTTGCTGTGCCGGAAACGCTGCCGTTGTTCCTGCGGAAGTATCAGCACCGGCAGATCAAGCAATACCGCCGGCGGGGGCCGGTCTATAAGGGCGCAGGTGATATCATATGCTGCCTGGATGAATCCGGCTCTACTGCGGGAGATCTGGCCGCGTGGGGAAAAGCTGTTGCCCTGACGCTGCTGGAGATCGCGCAGAGCGAGGGGCGGAAATTCGCTCTTGTTCATTTCTCCGGCCCCGGCCGCTTTCAAACGGATGTATTTCTTCCCGGGCAGTCTTCTCTTGAAGAGAAGCTGCACGCGGCGGAAACCTTCTTGGGCGGCGGCACGGATTTTCAAACGCCGCTTGCGGAGGCGGAACGCCTTATGCGGGAGGGCGGCTTTGAAAATGCTGACATCGCGTTTATTACGGACGGTGAGTGTTCACTGCCAGAAACCTGTGTGGAGATGCTGCAAAAGGCGCAATCAGAGCTTCGCTTCACCGTCACAGGGATTCTGCTGGATGAGGGAAACGCCGGCATGGATTTCAGCCTGAAACCCTTTTGCCAGAATATTTACCGTACCAGTGAACTGACCGGGGATCAGATCGTCGGGGAAATTGTACTGGATCGCGTATGATATTGGTTGCGCACAGAAAGGAAACAGGCTATAATATTATGAAATATAAAGATGAAGGAGGACGGTTATGCAGACTCTTTACCATGGAAGCAGAGTGGTTGTGGAACAACCCGAGATCCGCATTCAAAAATTCCATAAGGATTTTTACTGGGGCTTTTACTGCACCTCCTATGAACAGCAGGCGCTGCGCTGGGCAACGCGCTTTGGAAAAGCCGGGGTTGTCAATGTCTATTCCTTCGATGACCAGACCGAGCTCAAGATCAAGCGCTTTCCGGAAATGAGCGATGAATGGTTGGATTTTATTGCGGCATGCCGGAATGGAGTTCCCCATGACTATGATGTGGTGGAAGGCCCGATGGCGGACGATACCATCTTCAATTATGTGCAGAGCTTTTTGGATGGTGAGATCTCCAGAGCTGCTTTCTGGGAATTGGCAAAATTCAAGTATCCCACCCATCAGATCAGCTTCCACACTGCACGTGCTCTCGCTGCACTGAAATTTGAAAGGAGCTATGTCGCCAATGTGCAAGAGAAACAATGACGCGCTCTTTTTCACCTGTTCTCTGATCGAACAGCTTGGCCGCTCCCTTCACATGCGGCGCGGTAAGGTGGCTGCGGAACTGGGCGAGGCCGGCATTCAGACGCTCTACCGCAATGCAGACATTCTGCACTGTGAGCCGATCGAAAAGGTCGCGGACGATGTGATCACGGAATTTTCACTGCAAGGCGGAGACTTTGACAATCTTGCTGAGGCAAGATATACAGTCCCCGATGTGTGGACGATGGGAAAGGTCTATGCAAGGCTCATCGAGGATGTGTCCGATGAGGACAACATCGTAGAAACCATCTTGCAGGTCTTTACCTCCTGGATCGACAGTCTGCTTTCGGACTATAATGCTGCCTTCTATTATCAGCCCCGCGATTATATTGCGGAGTGCTACCGGCAGAAAACGGTCCTGGACGGTTGAGAGGAACGAAAAAGGCGATGGTTTTCTATCGCAACACTCATAATAGTAGAGGCGGGAACATCATTGAAGATGTTCCCGCCTTGTGCGTCTATTTGTCATCGTCTCTGTACATCTCCCATAAGCGCCCAGCCATCATCGGCCCAGATATTTCTCCGCCGATCTAGCAAAAGATTTGGGATAAAATATTTTGTGAGAACTGGCAAAACCCTGTGAAACAGCGCATTACACCGCATTTCCTGACAACAAGGCCCTCAAATTACTACGAATTTACTACTATACGGCATTGGCACAGGTGATGGGGAGATCGTAACGGTGGCTCTCTCCCAGCTCGGCAATGTAGGCGGTCGGCCCTATTGGTCCTGGTATGGCTTCGAGAGCCGGGTGGATTGGTGCGCCTGCTTTGTTTCCTGGTGCGCCAACGAGTGCGGCTATCTGGACACCGGCGTCATCCCAAGGTTCGCAAGCTGCTCCATCGGCCTCCAGTGGTTCCGGGAGAGAGGACTGTGGCGGGACCACAGCTATGAGCCGCGCCCCGGCGACCTGATCTTTTTCGATTGGGATGATGAGGACGAAGGCCAGGACGGAGCTGCGGACCATGTAGGCATTGTGGAAAAGGCGGATGGCGGGATTGTCTATACCGTGGAAGGAAACTCTGGCGATAGTTGCCGGGAAAATCGCTATGCCATAGGCCATTATGAGATTTACGGGTACGGCACACCGACTTATTAAAAGGGGAACAGCCTGTGGCTGTCCCTACATAGCGCAATAATATCCCTACTTATATTTAAAAATATGCTTATCGGCTTAACTCAGCAAGGCACAAGATTTAGGTGCCTTTCCCAACTGATTCTCGCTGTTCCTGCGATTGAATCAGGGGTAAAGCTGATCCATACAAACCACATTTTGTAGGTTGCTGTCTAAAGTCGATAAGCATTTTTAAAAATATCAGCATTTGTCATCTACTGTAACTGAATATTATGTGATATAATTCTTAAGGGTGGGCCAGGGCAATTTCTCAAAGACTTTACCGCCATCCAAACAGGCCGGCACCGCCCGCAACCGCTTTTCCACGGTGTGATCTTTTCTCATGACGGAACCTCCCGTCTCTTGTCTGGAGGTTCTGTCATGATACGCCTTCACCCAGTCCAATACCCGATTTTCCGAGCACAGTTGATACTTTTCCGCAATGGACATAGAACTGCCCTGGCCCGACAGATATTCCCCCACCACCCTGCGCTTTACTCCCCAACTGTACTGACACTTGGCCTGGTTTCCATTTTCCCGCAGCCCGGAAGCACCCTCGGAACGATACCGGCTGATCCAGTTTTCCATGGTGGAATGGCCTAACCTTGCCTCCCGCGCTGCCTCCCGCATCCGTAGCCGTCCTGCAAGGTATTCCTCCACCAGCGAGACCTTTTCTTCCGATGCAAGCTCTTTCCGCTTTCTCATCTGTGCTCTCTCCGCTGTGATTTCCTTGTCTGTCTTATTGGGAGCATATCAAAGTGTTCCGCAGCTGTTTGCGATATTTTGAAACTCAGTACCCCAAAATGAACAATTGGATATAGTAAACAAAATAGCAGGATTATGTTTTATGGTGAAAATAAAGGGAGATCGTTCTATGTTCATATATCTAGCTATAATCGACTCTCCGGAGGGGAAACTAAAATTTGAGGTCATATATGAGCGGTACAAAGGCCTGATGTTCTATACGGCAAATAGCGTGCTGGGAGATACACGGGATTCTGAGGATATAGTTCATGACGCTTTTTTAAAGATAATAGAAATAATTGATGAGATTGATGATCCAAAGAGTCCCCAAACGAGATATTTAATCGTTACTAAAATACTCTTCTGCTTTTTGCAAGGTACTAGTAGTAGCCAGAAGTGTTCTCTAACCGTTTCTTCTTTGTTATACCTTATTGGGAAAGCAGCCTTTCGTGTTGAGTGTCAATTCACGGTTGGCTATGCTTTCGTAGTCTGTGCCTGTCAATTCGCTTTTTGCTGTTATCATGTCATATAGGGTATCTACTTTCTCTTGTGTGCTGAGTCCACCATTAACCTCAAGCCACCAAAATAGCTTTAACTGCAAACCTAAGTACTTTGTTGCTGGGTTTCGCTCCTCTTGCCTTGGATAGAATGCCGCCAACTTTGCGTGTTCCGCATTGATGCGCCCAAGATTATATGCGCCCTTTCATGTATTCACCTCCCTTCGCGTCCGCAAAGGCGGGTGATACGGTTTTCTTCCCCTTTCGCCACTAAAACGGTCTGCATCATGCGTTTTGGCAAACGCGCAGAAAAATTTTTGAAAAAATTCTTTAGGAAGAATCCATGCGCTGCACCTCCTATTTCATCGTTGCGTTGCAAGGGATAGATACAGGAGGTGATCGACAGCCGACACAAAACCCAAGAAAACGACAAAAAACGCCTGTCTGCAAAATGCAGACAGGCGTAGAAGAATTATAAAATCTATTCACATGATTTCTGTGTTCATATTCATACCAAGAATACCCCGACGGCGGGTACGAACTTTTTTTGACTGGTGCAGATCACAGGAGAAATAGAATAGTAAAGTAGACACGGCAAAATAACCTCCCATCGGTTGCCGTGTCCCTGCAAGTCGTCATTGGTTTGTGTTAACGCAAAGAAACGGCGGCCCTGAGTCCATCAAAACCGCCGACAGAATAATGAGCTAAATGTGCGCAGGAAATCATCTGCCCCGTCCAACGGTTTTTTTCTTTCCCCGGACGGGGCAGTATTTGATAGTAGTTTTGTTTCTCCTCAAATGGCAATTAAGCAGCCAATTAAACGTTTGTAATATTACTGTGCAAACTGACTCATATACAATGCTTCGTATTTTCCATGTTGTGCCATTAACTCTTCGTGGCTGCCATGCTCAAGAATATCACCATGTTCCATGTAAAGGATCATGTCAGCATCCCGAATCGTAGAAAGCCGATGGGCAATCACAAAAGAAGTACGTCCGTGCATCAATTTTGCAAGTGCTTTTTGGATAAGCTGCTCCGTATGCGTGTCCACGTTGCTGGTGGCCTCGTCCAAGATCATGATTTCCGGGTCAGACGCCATCGCTCGGGCGATGGTCAGCAGTTGGCGTTGACCTTGTGAGATATTTTCCGCCCCTGTGGAAAGTTCAAAATCATAACCGCCTGGCAGGGTCTTGATGAAGCTGTCCACGCTGGCGGATCGTGCGGCGGCGATGATTTTTTCCTCCGGCAGATTGTCCTGCGCGTAAGCTATGTTGTCCCGGATGCTGCCTTCAAAGAGCCAGGCATCCTGGAGCACCATGCCAAAGCGATCCCGTAGCTCGTGACGGGTCATTTCCTTGGTGTCTACCCCGTCCACTAAAATACTACCGCCGTCCACATCGTAGAACCGCATGAGCAGATTGATGAGGGTGGTTTTGCCAGCCCCGGTGGGGCCCACGATGGCCACTTTCTGACCGGACTTCACCGTGATGTTCACATCATGCATCAGCTGGTGCTCCGGGGAGTAACCGAAGGACACATGGCGAAATTCCACCGCGCCCGTGCTGACCTGAGGCATCAGTCCGGGAACAGGGTCTGGTGTCTCTTCCGAGGCATCCAGCAGAGCGAAAATGCGCCCTGCGGCAGCGGACGCTGCGCTGAAACTGCCCGCCATCCCCGCAATGCTGGTGAAGGGCTGGGAGAACTGCTTGGTATACTGGAGCATGGCTTGCACGTCGCCGATCCGCATCTCACCACGCAATACGGACAGACATCCCAGCAGGGCGCTGACAGCGTAGCCAAGGTTATTTACCAGGTCGGTGATTGGAGTGACCTTACCAGATGCAATCTCGGCACTCTGAGCGGTACGCTGGAGTTCCCCATTGATTCGATCAAACTCCTCTTTTGCTCGATCCGTGTAGTTGAACACCGACACCAGCTCCTGCCCTTGGTACACCTCCTCGATGTAGCCGTTGAGCTGTCCCAGGAGTTCCTGCTGCCGGGCGTAGTGTATGGCTCCCGTTTTCATAACGCCTAGAGAGGCCAGCAGAGACACCGGCACCATAGCCACTGCGATGGCCGTCAGTATAGGACTGGTTGTGAACATCATCACCAGGATACCCACAGCGGTGACCACCTGGGTGACGATTTGGGTCAGGTTCTGGCTCAGGGCGTTGTTCACCGTGTCCACATCGTTGGTGATGGTGCTGAGGATTTCACCCTGGGTATGAGAGTCGTAATAGTCCAGCTTCAGGTGGTGCATCTTCCGGTCAATATCACCCCGCAGAGTCTCCATAACGCAGGCGGTCAGCTTAGTCATGCTGAAGCTTTGGAGAATGGCGAAAAGCTGGGCCACAAGATAAAGGGCTATCAGCGTCACGAGCAGCCAGACGATCGTTTCCCAGTCGAAGGAGCCGCTTGCCACGCCATCGTACAGTTCCGAGGTGATGCCGCCCGTCACCGCTGGGGTCAAAACGGTAAACAGGGTACTCAGGACAGCGGCGATCATCACTAGAATCAGGCGGAGCTTGTACCGTCCCAGATAGTGGAACAGCCGTTTAAACGCATTCCAGTTCATGTTTCACTTCCTCCTCTCCCAGCTGCAATTCAGCAATCTCCCGGTAGAGCGGACATGTATGTAGCAGTTCCCGGTGCTTGCCTCTCCCCACGATCTGTCCGTCCTCCATCACCAAGATACGGTCAGCATCCAGGATAGAACCCACCCGCTGAGCCACAATGAGCATGGTGGAATCCCCCATGCTCTCCCGCAGGCGCATGCGGAGTGTTTTATCTGTTTTCACATCCAAGGCGGAAAAGCTGTCATCAAACAGGTAGATTTCTGGTTTTTTTACGACAGCCCGAGCAATAGCCATGCGTTGGCGCTGGCCGCCGGACAAATTGGTGCCGCCTTGAGCGATTTCGGCGTGGTAGCCGTCCGGCTTCTGTTCGATGAACTCGTCGGCGCAGGCGATGTAGGCCGCTTGCCGCCACTGTTCCTCACTGCTGTTCTGATCTCCAAAGCGCAGGTTGGAGGCCACGTCTCCGGAAAAGAGTACATTCTTCTGGGGGATATAGCCGATCAGATCCCGCAGCTCGTTCAATTTATATTGTTTTACATTCATATCGTCCACATAGACATGGCCTACCGTGGCGTCGTAAAGCCGCGGGATCAACTTGAGGATGCTGGACTTGCCGCAACCGGTGCGCCCGATAATGGCGGTGACCTCCCCGGCCCGGCACTCGAAGCTAACATCCTTCAACACTGGTTCGTCCGCCCCAGGATAGGTAAAGGTCACATGGTCAAAGGCCACACAGGCGCGGCCTTTGCGCAAGGCGGCACTGTATCTGCCGTCCTTGATGGAACTCTCGGTATTCAGCACTTCTGCGATGCGCTTAGCGCAGGCATAGGACACAGGAAAGAGCATAATGACCAATGCCAGCATCATGATAGCGGCAAGGATCATGCTGATATACTGGCTGTTGGCCACCAGGTCACCCACTGCCATCTCCCCGGCGGACACATACCAGGAACCCATGCCCATGACCGCTGCTGTAGTCACACCAAAGATCACCTGAATCACCGGCATCAGCAGTGCGGTCACCCGCCCAGAGAGAATGGTCATGGATGCCAGTTCTCCATTGGCTTGGGAAAACCTTTCCATTTCTTTCCCTTGCCGATTGAAAGCCCGAATCACCCGTACCCCCTCCAGTGTTTCCAGAAAGATCTTGTTCAGTCGGTCAATCCGCTGCCGCAGGGTCACCGAGTAGCGGGAAACAAAAATCAGAATGACACCTACGCCAATGATGAGGGCGGGAATGGCCAAGCTCAGCACGGAACTGAGTTCGCCGCCGGTCAGAGAAGAGAGTACCAGCCCAGCCACCGCCATCAGCGGTGCAGTCACCCCCAGCCGCAACAGCAATGAGAGAAACATTTGGATGTTGGTCACATCGGAGGTACTGCGGGTCACTAGACTAGCGGTGCCAAACCGCTCCATTTCAGCGGCGGAAAAATCTTGCACCTGATGGAATATCTCACGCCGCAAATCAGCGGCAAATTTAGTGGACACCTTGGCGGACAGCACCGTGGCTGCCATGTTGAAAAGACAGCCCAGAATGGCCAGGGTTGCCATCACCGCCGCAATGATTAGGATGGTGTTTCGGTTTTCTCCGGCCACTCCGATGTCAATCATACTGGCCAGGGCAGTAGGCAGCAGCATGGCTGTCACAGCGGAGAGCAGCATCAGCGCCAAGAGGGCGGCCACATGCTTTCCGCTGAGTTTTACACGGGAAAAAATCGTACCCATAGTTTTCCTTTCTGCTCGTCGTACTCGCATTTTAGCTTGACAGGGCAAATAACAAATGATAGTATAAATGAAATGATAGTATCATAGATGCTAGAATATCACAGAAGCAGGCGTTGTCAATAGTCCGAGCGAAAGTGGAACAAATGACAATCCTTGTTTCAATGATACGCAATTAAAGGAGACGTTTCTTATGCGAAGGACAACGGCTACAACAGACTATCTGAAAGAATGTATGGGTACAGCGTTGCTGGAACTAATGAAAGAAAAACCCATTGAAAAAATCAGTATTGAGGAGATGACTGCCAAGGCAGATGTAGGTCGCTCCACTTATTTCCGTTATTTCAAAAGTAAAGATGAAGTTCTGTCTTTCAAAATCACATGTCTGTGGAAGCGCTTTTCCGACGAACACGGTGCTACCAACTTCGCCACTGGTAGTTATGACGGCATCAGGCTGTTTTTTGAATTTTGCCTTTCCACTCGTCCTATTTGTGATCTGCTCTACTCAGCTGATCGCCAATATGTGATTCTAAACTTCTATTTACAAGAAGCGGCATCCATTGTCGCTAATGCCGATGCCAAAACGCACTACTTTATCCAATTTATTACATATGGATTGTTTGGGCTTATGAATGCGTGGGTATTACGAGGCTATAAAGAAACCCCACAGGAAATGGCACAAATAGTTTGCGATTGGGAAGCATCTTCGGAGGAGAAATAGCATAGAGGAGGGTAAACATATGGGGAAAATCATTCGACGCATTCTAACAATTATTCCAGCGGTGGCTTTACAATCGCTCTGGCTTTTGCTGTTGATGAAATGGCTGACCCCTTACGCACCGATTATTGTGTCACTGCTTTCCGTTGCAGCGTTTTTCTTGGTGGTATTTATTATTATAAAGAGAGATGAAACCGCTTATAAATTGCTTTGGCTGCTGGTTATTCTGTCACTACCTTTGGTAGGAGCGTTACTATATCTGCTCTTTGGAAATAAACGGACGGCCCGCCCTCTAAAAAGGCGCTTGCAGCAAGTTCAAAAGAGTTGCAATCCGCAGCCTCTTCCAATAAAAGAAGCGCCCTTTGACGGCGAAAAACGCATGGGGCAAACAGTGCGGTGGCTGGAAGAAAAAACGCAATATCCGATGTGTGCAGTTGAGCAGGTTCGTTACTATCCGTTGGGCGATAATATGTTCCCTGATATGCTTGCCGATTTGAAAAATGCAAGAAACTCGATTTACGTAGAATACTTCATTATTGAGCCGGGGCATATGTGGGACGCAATCGTGAACGAACTGGAAGTAAAAATGGAGCAGGGCGTTGATGTACGTGTGATATACGATGATCTTGGCAGTATTTCTTCGTTCAATTTCAGTAATGTCCGTGAACTGAAAAAGAAAGGCATTCCATGTATTCCTTTTAATCCTTTCCTTGCCTTAAAAGGAACTGCAAACTATCGCGATCATCGCAAAATGCTGATTATTGACAACGAAGTTGCTTATAGCGGAGGTATCAACTTATCAGATCGGTATATCAATTTGGAACATCCCTATGGACACTGGAAGGACACAGGCTTTCGGATTACTGGTGAGCCAGTAAAAAATTTTACCCATATGTTCTTGACCTTTTGGAACGCATTTTCGCTGGAAAAAGAAGCAGGACAGCTTGCAATGCCCACATATCCCAAAAGGTATCCTGCGCCGCCGCACACATTTGATGGTTATGTGCTTAGTTACTACGATTCGCCCCTTAACCATGAAGCTACCAGTAATCAGCTCTTTATTGACTTGCTTTCTCAAAGCACGGATTACGCATGGTTTTTTACACCGTATCTTATGCTTGGCGATGACTTGATGGATGCAATGATTTCCGCTGCTCAACGTGGTGTAGACGTGCGGATCATTATGCCCGGCATCCCTGATAAGAAGCTGATTTTCCGTATGTCTCGGAGCTTTTATCAGGTGTTGCTGACTGGCGGCATCAAGATTTATGAGTATACTCCCGGCTTCGTTCATGCAAAGAGCTTTGTATCAGACGACAAAGTTGCGACGATAGGAACTGTCAATCTGGACTACCGCAGTCTCTTTCTCCACTTTGAAAACAATTCGTTCTTTTATCGTTCCAGTATTATTGCAGCAATAAAGGACGATTTCATCGCTACACAGGCAAAATGTAAAGAGGTAAAGCCCTATGATATGAAACATTATTCGCGCCGCTGGGTCGTAGATGGTGTCCTTCGTATTTTCGCACCGCTATGTTGAGGTTTTTATGAAGCATTTTCTTATGTGTCTGCTATATATCGCGGCGTTAGGGGTTCTCTCCTTTGTAGTGGGGCGCTTGATCCCGAAGCATTGGTTTCACGCCGATCGTTTTCCTTGGGTCTGCCACCCGGCAGAGCAAAAACTATGGAAGCGGCTTCATGTTCGGAAATGGCAGGCAAAGATCCCCGATATGAGCCGCATATTCGTTAAAATCATGCCGGAAAAGAAACTGACAAAGGAAAACTATGAGAACTTGCCGCGCATGATAGAAGAAACTTGCGTGGCAGAGTGGACACATATTCTGTTGTCTATCGCCGGTCTTGGACTGCTGAAAATATGGTCCGGTGTTGGCGGGGTATGTATAACGATTATCTACATTGTGCTGGGTAATTTGCCGTTTATTGTTGTCCAGCGCTATAATCGCCCACGCCTGCAAAAGCTGTTTGCTATGCAGCAAAGGAAAAAATAGGAGATTCAAATGCAAACACTAATTCTAAGCTGCAACACTGGCGCAGGGCATAACTCCTGTGCGCAAGCAGTTCAGGAAGCCTACCACTCTCGCGGAGAAATCTGCAATATTATAGATTCTTTGCAGTTTATTTCAGAAAAAGCATCCACGTTTATTTCTAATTGGCATACCCGAATTTACCGCCATGCTCCAAGGCTTTTTGATGCTGGGTATCAGCGTGCGGAATCTCACGAAGATATTTTTTGTGAGGGAACGCCGACCTATAAGCTACTTTCCTCCGGCGCAGAGCGGATGTATCAATACATCCGCTCTGCAGGCTATGATAATATTATCTGTACTCATGTATTCCCAGCCTTGGCGTTGACAGAAATGCGCCGACAGCACCCATGCTTACAGCTTGTAACGAGCCACATTTCTACAGACTATACCTGCGCTCCCTGCACAGCGGATTCTGCGCTGGACTGGTATTTCATTCCGTCCGCTTCGCTGTTAGGTGAGTTTGAACAATGTGGACTTCAACCTCAAAAACTGATCGCCAGTGGAATCCCTGTGCGGCAGCAATTCTACCAGCGTGTGTCACAAGAAGCAGGAAAAGCCAACGCCGGAATCTCTCCTGCTCATCAGCATATTTTAATGATGTGCGGTAGCATGGGCTGCGGTCCAATGGAGGAGATTATATCGTATCTCTGCCCTTACCTCACAACAGAACAAGAACTTAGTGTTGTATGCGGCACAAATGATGATTTACGCAAAAAACTCCAAAAAAGAACAGAAAAGTATTCTCAAGTTCATGTTCTGGGAACCGTCAATAATGTGCCGCAGCTCATGCAAGCCTCAGACCTATTCCTGACAAAGCCCGGAGGTCTAAGTACATCTGAGGCAATGGCGGCAGAGTTACCAATGGTGCTTATCGATGCAGTGGCTGGCTGCGAGACACATAATCTGAATTTTTTTCTGCGTAATGGAATGGCCGTCACAGCCAATACGCCAAAAGCAATCGCAGACACCACAATAAAAACGCTAAATGCCCCAGTGCTTCTTTCTAAAATGCGCGCGGCAATGCGGTCGCAGACGGAATGTACGGCAGCCGATAAAATCTATGAATGGATATACAGTCATGCAAAGTAATCATATAAAGCCGGAAGTTAATTACCGTGAGTTCCGCATCCATAAACTTAATACACCTGAATTTTCTCACGTCAGGCTATTGCTTTACTGGCCAATTTTCGGCTTGCTGTTTTTGTTTCTTGAGCGGTTGCAACCGCAACGAAATTACTATCCCGTCTATTGTGGACTCGATGATATAATACCATTTTGTGAATGGGCGTTGATTCCGTATCTATTTTGGTTTGTCTTTCTAATCGGTACGTTGGTTTATACTTTTTTCGTCGATGTACCTGCATTTCGGCGTATGATGTATTTTGTGATAGTCACCTATACGATCACGGTTTTGATTTACCTGTTCTTTCCAACCTGCCAAAATTTGCGGCCAGAAGCATTTGTACGCAATAATCTACTTACACGCTTTATTGAATTATTCTATAGTTTCGATACCAATACAAATGTTTGCCCCTCACTTCATGTAATAGGCTCCGTTGCCGCGATGTTTGGGTTATGGGATTGCAAGGCGCTCCAAAGCGTTGGATGGAAAATCGCTGCTACATCAATCGCCGTGTGTATCAGTCTCTCCACCGTTTTTATGAAACAGCATTCTATCATGGATGTTCTCGCTGCATTGCCAGTCTGTTTCTTTGGTTGGTGGATTGCCTATAAGATACTCCCCAATAATAAAACAAACCGATTTCTTACGAGGATGTAATCATGGATAAATCCTACAAAAAACCGCTTCTACTAATCACGTTTGGGGTGATCTTATTTGCGGCATTCAACAATCTAAACTATGTTGCCAACTTTCTAAAATCGTGTATTGGCTTGCTCGCTCCGATTTTATCAGGCCTTTTGCTGGCCTTTGTTCTGAGTGTACCCGTGCGCGGACTGGCAAAGAGGCTTCGACGAAAGCTGACTAAAGCTACAGATCGGCAAATAGACATGATAAGCCTGTTACTGACGCTGATATGTGTTATTGCGATTATTGCTCTTCTGTGTGTAATTGCGATTCCACAGCTCACTGCATCTGTAAAAAGCATTGCTGCTCTTGTTCAAGAAAAATGGCCTGACTGGGTCGGCTTATTGCAAAGATACGGCATTGACACAGAGAAACTGTCGGCACATTTTGCTGCGCTCGATTGGAAATCTATTCTGCAAAGCATTTCGAGCGAAATGAACACAGTGATTTCCTCAGTTGCCAATGTTGCTGGCTCTACGGTATCTGCGATTGCTGATGTTGCAATTTCACTTGTGATCACATTCTATGTGCTAATTGGATGGCGTGAGTTGAGCAGTCAAAGCAAACGGGCACTGTATGCCTACTGTAAGGAATCCGTTGCAGATAGAATTTGCCATATTTCGAAACTTGCACATGACACCTATGCGAAGTTTCTTTCTGGTCAGTGTGTCGAGGTTATGATTCTTGGAACATTGATCTTTCTTTCGCTTTCTGTTGCAGGGATTCCATATGCGGGGCTAACAGCCGTTTTAACTGCCGCCTTTGCATTCGTTCCTTATATTGGAGCATTTCTCTCCTGCGCTTTCGGCATTTTATTTACTTTATTGGCGGCTCCGAACAAGGCGCTCCTATGCTTTATCGTCTATCAGGCAACTCAGTTTGTTGAAAATCAGTTCATCTATCCTCACGTCGTGGGAAACAGTGTAGGGCTATCCCCATTCTGGACGTTGTTGGCGGTTTTGCTGGGCGGTAAACTGTTCGGTGTCCTTGGCATGATCTTCTTTATTCCGTTAATGGCTCTTGTATCTCAGCTTCTACACGAATCAATCGAACGGCGGCTGCATACCCGCAAACCGGAGCTGTCCAATGTACAAAGCAACTCAGACGAGAAT
>ERZ780137.941-NODE-941-length-19994-cov-6.064246_pt1 | contig 19994 bp, 9 predicted proteins | sample MGYA00511020_ERZ780137 | MGnify/ENA primary metagenome ERZ780137 (study PRJEB29588, sample SAMEA2157917) | human gut metagenome | biome: human gut; feature: human-associated habitat; material: faeces | place: Denmark | collected 2008/2010 ... | reverse complement strand
ACATTTCTTACGGCAGAATAATCCCACCACAGATACCCCATGCCTCCATCTATTCTTTCACCATTATTATCTATCACATCAAGAGATTCTACTGCAACACCATAACCTGTATAATATTCAAATTGATCCCAATGAACATAAGGATCATAAGAACTGGTACATATCTGAAAATCTTCAAATAACATCTGAGAATAAAGCTTTGCGAAATGAGCAGTGATAGAAGATTCTGTTTCTTCCGGAATAATATTTACCGGAGATATATCCAACACATCACAAGACATTACACATGATGCAAGGAATGCGCAACAGTAATATTTCAAATTTCCTGTATTCATAATAGTAGTATTTAGAATGTTAGATTTACACCAAAATTAAAATTCATAGCCATAGGATACTTATACTGTTCCGGCATTTCCGGGTCCAGTTCTTTAATATTAGAAAATGTCAACAGATTATAAGCATTGGCGTATACTCTTAATTTCTGGATTCTGACTTTATTCAATAACATCCTTGGTAAGGAATAACCAATTTCAATGTTTTTCAAACGAAGATAAGATGCATTCCGAATACGACGTTCATCATCCCAAACGTTTGGTAGAAAACTCCATTCGGCACGGGCACGAGGATATTTGCCTGCTATCCACTGCCCACTGTCGTCTTGTCTCCAACGGTCTGTCCACATCTCCAAAGCACCGGCACTTCCCCCATATACCAATGGATTTCTTAGAAACTCTTCATAACTTACCGCATATTTGGCTGCACCATTGAAAACCATATTCAAATCAATGCCTTTATATTCGGCAGAAACAGTAAAGCCATACACAACTTTTGGAACATTATTTGTAAAAATCGGAACTAAATCAGTCCATTCAGAAACCCACCCGTCACCATCAACATCCAGATGCCAATAGTCACCAAGCCCCGTCTGAGCCATTTGCGAAGTTCCTTGATGAAGTACTAAATATTTTACTTCATCCTCACTCATAATCTGCCCGCCTAAAACATGCCCCCATTTTATATCATTCCATCTATTATTCTGATTATTTTTCCAATTATCAAAAGAGTTCACGGCCCGAGCCTGCTCTACATGTTTATTTTTAGTACGGAAGATATTCAAATTGGCAGACACAGTATATCTAAAATCATTAATTCGATTGGTATGAGAAAGGGACATTCCCCAGCCTCTCGTCATATCGCTATTCAAATTTTCCTGGGGCATGCTTGTCCCTGTGGTTTGGGGAATAGTCCCCACTCTTGTAGCCAGCAAACCGTTCCTGTTTCTTTGATAAAGTTCAACCGTTCCGGATAACATTCCTTTCCATAAATCAAAATCAAGTCCTAAATTATAAACATCGGAAGTATACCACGTCAGATCCGGATTTACCGCTCCCTTATTCACAATTCCTGGTATTAACTGATTATCAAAAACATATCCGTTATCCGGATATATGTAACCAGCTGCCCAATTGAATTTAGCAGCACCGTCATCTCCAAGTTTACCATATGAAGCTCGAATTTTTATATTATCAACAAAAGATAAAGCATCTACATTTTTAATAAAAGATTCTTCTGATATTCTCCATCCAATCGAAACACTGGGAAAAAATCCCCAACGATGTCCTTTGGCAAACTTGGAAGAACCGTCATAACGGAAGCTAACTTCTGCCAAATATTTGGATTGATAATCGTAATTGACACGTCCGACTAGACCCATATTCGTTACACGATAAATCTGGCCAGCATCGGCATTACCGATTTGCTCTTCTTCGGAGCCTGCAAAAATCTCGTCTACGGCATCCATCTCGAAGTTTCTTTTTGCCCACAAGTTATCCTCTTCCTTTGCACTTTGTTCGTACAAAAACAAGACTTTCAAGTTATGTTTCTCTGCAAAAAGACGCTCATAGTTCAAAGAAGCCTGTAATTGATTCTGTGCTCCCTCCCATGATTTTCTGTAAATAGAAGAAGGCGATGAATATATCTGAGAATTATAAACATCTTTCTCCCTATCGTATTTATATAATGTATATTGTTTTTGAAATTCTTTCTGTTGATAGTTCTTATAATCATAAGCATACAAAAACTTAGCACTTAATCCTTTCAAAAAAGGAGCTTTATAAGTCAATGTAAATGTAGTATTCAAGGTTCGGTTTATCCTACGCTTATAACCGGATTGATCGGCATCGGTAATCATAAGCGGATTCAAACCATACATCACGTCATTAGGAAAACTCTCATTATTATTGGCATACGGAGTTTCCGTAGGTTTAAGCATCCAAATAGCTTTGAACTGTTCCCAAGTATCTTTATAAGGTTGATTCTTTTCATCGGACATCGCACCGATCAACAATTCGGCTTTCAAATCTTTTGTAACATCGAAACTCAAATTGGAACGGATATTATAACGATGGTAATTTAAATCGCCGGTTTTCCAAATACCGTCTTCGCCATAGTAACCAAAAGAAAGGAAATATTGTGTACGCTTCCCGCTTCCGCTGGCCGTTACATTGTGATGGGTTTGAGGGACCAAATTTTTCATAGCCAAATCATACCAGTCGGTTCCTCCCTCCCGGCGGAAACGAGCTACATCTTCTTCCGTGAAAGTGGTATTAATACCTCTACCCATATTTTTATCAGCTTCACGAACAAGCTCGGCATATTGAGCAGCATCCAAAACATCAGGCAAGCCCGACGGATTCTGGAAACCGAAACTTCCGGTATAATCAATTCGGGTCTTACCGCTCTCACCCTTACGAGTCGTCACCAATAACACGCCATTCGATGCACGCATACCATAAATAGCGGCAGATGCGTCTTTCAATACAGACACGCTCTCGATATCGTTAGCTTCCAACCGCTGGAAATCTGACACCTCTCTTACGACACCATCAATAACGACCAAAGGAGTACCCAATCCACGGATATCCATCTTGGCATCATAACTACCCGGCTCTCCCGTACGTTGTTGAATACGCACACCCGGCAATTTACCGGCCAACATATTTTGGACATTCGAAGTGGGCGTAACGGTCAGTTCATCTGTTCCTATCGTACTGACTGCTCCTGTTAAAGTAGCTTTTTTCTGTGTGCCGTAACCTACGACCACTACTTCATCTAATATCTGATCATCTTCACTTAAAGTCACATTCACTACGGTTTTTCCCTTCAAGGCAACATTTTTCGAAGCAAAGCCGATCAATGAGAATTTCAATTCCGCTTTGTCCAATTTGTCACCGGATACATTCAAATTGAAAACACCGTCTATATTCGACATCGTACCGGTATTAGTTCCCACCACTACGACATTAACCCCGGGTAAAGGTTCCCCGGACTGATCCCTCACTACCCCTGAAATTTTCTGCTGTTGATCATTTTCTGCTAAAACCGTAGCGCAGCCTACCACAACAAAAAATAAAAATAGGAATGAATGAGAATAATGGGAAAGCATTGAAACCGCCTTTTCCATATAAAAGAAATTGTTTTTTTTCATGCGTCCTGTTAGATTATTGTTATTCAACCATTTCCTTAACAAGCAATTGCAATTTTAGAATTTAAAAAAGATAGGAAAGGAGAGGACCGACTAAGCGAATCCTCTCCTATTTGATTTTTTATTTTACAACCTTAAATGCTTGGGAAGCTCCGGTTGAAACGATATTGACTACATAGATACCTTTTCCGGTCAAAGAAATATTCTCTATTGTATTTTCAGCTATTTGTTTAGCCACCAACACACCATTCGTCGTATAGACATAGATCATTTCATTTCCATTCAAACCTTCTGCTCGGATACCGTCGGTAGTCACATAAACGTTATAAGCGGCTTTTTCGACATTTGTAACTCCACTTGTGCTTGTTTGCCATTTAAATACCGGATAAGGAGAGATAGTGGGATCTATTGTCCATATTTCATCAAAATCCCAACCCATATCGTCTGCATAAAACGATTCGGTCAGTTCCTCTACCGTTTCTCCATTATCGGTATCGATTCCCGTTCCCTCTGTTACGGCTTGACCATTCAATAAAACCGAAGAGTGCGCATAATTATCAGAAACATCTCCACCGTTTCTCTTTCCTACAACACGATGTGTCACTTCGACTTCGCCTATAACATCCTTGTTCAAAGACAAACAGGAAATAACCGCGCCACCATCATTAGCACCGACAATACCACCGACATTGGTTTTACCTTCGATAGTAGAAGTCGAATAACAATACATCACTGTGGCATTTCCAGAACTAACGATTCCACCTACGGCATCCCCGGTCTCACCATCAGTAGACTTAGCCATTACATTACAATCGGCCGTATAACAGTCTGTGATTACAGTAGTACCGGCACAAGGCCCAACGAGGCCGCTGGAATTAGAACCTGTTCCAATGTTCGAACAAGAACTGTTGATAACTCCCACTTGCTCAATCGTAGCATTACGAGTTAATCCCGTCAAGATACCTAAACGCCCGCCACCAATGACAGTCACATTATCAAGCAATAGATTTCTAATCGTACCACCGTCGACAACGCCGAAGACACTCATATCATGCGCACCGGTATCATCTCCATGCTTAGCCATCAAATTGGAAATCTTATGCCCATTACCATCAAACGTACCGCTAAAACGTTGGTCCGAACCATCTCCGCTTCCCCATTCTCCTAACGGCCACCAACCGCCTTCTTTTTCATAAGAAGCAAAATCCAAATCGGCCATCAATTTAAAATAGGAGCCCCGATTCTCGCGTACAGCATCGAACTGAGCTTCCGTCTCAATCAAATAGGGATCTGACTTTGACCCAGTACCCCCGGCATACAAATCACTTTCCTGTGCCCAAACACTCGAAACCAGCATCATGCTGCAAAAACAAGATGCTACAATCTTTTTGTAATCATTCTTTTCCATGACATTAAAACTTTAAATTATTAATAACACTTTATTTAATAGCGGATTTCGGACGACAATCCATATTCGCCCCAAAATCCTTATTCGGTTTATTTCCCATTGTAATAACCAATGTTCCCCCATTCACTATATCGGCATGAGAGATGTAAGACTTATCATACGGTCGACCGTTCAACTGAACCGACTGAATATATTTATTCTCTCTTGAATTATTGACCGTCCTTATTTCAAACACCTTATTTTCTGGCAATTTCAAAGCGACCTTATCAAAAATCGGTCTTCCGAAAACATAGATTCCATTAGAAGGATTGACCGGATAAAAACCTAAGGACGAAAACACATACCACGAAGACATCTGCCCGCAATCCTCGTTACCCTGTAACCCGTCGGGTGAATCATGATACATTTGTGACAATATATAATCGACCTTCTCCACCGTTTTCCACTGCAACCCAGCATACGAATAAAGATATACGGTATGATGTCCGGGTTCATTGCCATGTGCATATTGCCCTATCAGACCGGAAATATCAGGAGATGCCGCATCGCCCAAATCGGCATTAACCGAAAACAAACTATCTAATTTCGAAACAAAAGCGTCATCACCACCCAACAAAGAAATGAGACCTTCCACATCATGAGGGACTAACCATGTATATTGCCAACCATTTCCTTCACAATAAGCATCGTTCCGATGAGTTGAATGAACAGGGTTAAACGGAGTAAGCCAAGAACCATCTTGATTTTTTCCTCTGAAAAAGCGGGTGTCCTTGTCCCAATATTTTTGATATGCCAAAGCTCTCTTCGAAAAATATTCATAGTCATCTACCTTACCCAGCTTTCGAGCCACTTGTGCCACTCCCCAATCTGCAATGGCATATTCCAATCCCTTAGCTACCGATTCCTTCTCTTTATCTGCCGGAATATATTCAAGGTTTGTCACATACGATAATCCCTTATAATCAGACATCATTGAAGCCTTCATTGCCTGATAAGCCCGTTCGTAATTAAAACCTTTCATATTTTTTAATATAGCATCCGCTATAACAGGAACCGACTGAATACCTATCATTTCATTCGTGTCCGAGCCATACAAATGCCAAACCGGCAAACGTCCTTGTTGCTCATAAATAGCCAACATCGAATTAATAAAATCGGGAACACGCTCCGGCTGTACCAACGTATATAATGGGTGAGCCGCACGATACGTATCCCACAATGAGAATACGGTATAATTGGTGAAACCCGGATCTCCATACACATTTTTGTCGGTACCTCTATATTCCTTGTTACAATCATTGAACATAGCCGGTTGTATAAACGCATGATATAAAGCTGTATAAAAAATACGTTTGGCTACTGTATCCGTAGTCGATACTTGCAGTTTGGACAATTCGGCATTCCATTTGGCAGTCGTCTCATCTACAACCCGTTCAAAATTCCAATCGGCGATTTCTTGTCGAATATTAGCCGCCGCATTTTCCATACTCACCGGCGATATTCCCACTTTCACATCAAGGTTCTCGACATCAGATGCGACAATTACATTTCCCTTCACGTCGATACCTTGTAAAACATTTCCTTGTACCGGTATCGAATCGTGAAACAAAGCTAAACGTATCGGTTCGGAGAAAACAGCCGTAAAATAGATTTGCTGTTGCTTCGACCAACCAGAGGAACAACGATAACCACTGACAGTAGTATCGTTTACTTGTTCCAGAAATGTATCGGTAGGACGATCGTCGCCATTGGCATCCTTTAAATTAATCATCACATACTTTTCGACATTCTTCGGGAAAGTGTATCTGTGAAAGGCAACTCGGTCCGACGCCGTCAATTCTACTTTTGTACGATGAGTTTTCAATACTACTCCATAATATCCGGGTAAAGCCGTTTCATCACTCTTAGAATAATAAGAAGCATAACCCGATAAAGGATTATCTTGGGTTCCCGGCTGCGTACGCATTTTCCCCGTATATGGCATAAATAACAAATCGCCCGTGTCGCTACAACCGGTTCCATTGAGATGCAAATGTGAAAATCCTATTACAATCGAATCGGAGTAATGATAGCCAGAACACCAATCCCACCCTTTATTTATATTGTTAGGACCGATCTGCACGGCTCCGAACGGAGCAGCGACTCCTAAAAACGTATGACCATGTCCGCCGGTTCCTATATACGGGTCCACATAATTTACCGGAGCAAATATCGCCGATTCGATATTTTCGTCTTTTACTCTACACGATACAAGTAAAAATAAAATAGAAATGAATACAATTAAAGGTTCTTTTTTCATTACAGCATTTTATGTGTGTGAGACAAAAGTAAGATTATAATATTAACAAAAACATTAATAATACATTAAGAATCCACGATTCAAGCATACATAAAGTAGATTTTTTACGACCGAAACATTAACAAAACATTAATATTCGAGAGGTATCATTTTTCAATTCACTTTTCCCGTTATTCCTCCGACATTCGTAATTCCTTCTATCCGACAAGTCGAGTAACAATCGATGATTTCGCTATCTTCATTCATGGAACTGGATATACCACCCGCACAATCCTTCGCATAAACATTTCCACCCTTCACAGAACAGTTTTTTATCACCGACCGGTAAAGTGGTCCTGTCAAACCTCCGGCATTCGACCCATGATCCGATAATCGGTTTTCACATTGGCTATCGAGTATATCGACCTGTTCTATCTTTGTAGAAAAGGTAGCGCCTGTCAGAACTCCTAAACGCCCCTCTCCAATGATGCTGCAATTTTCAACTTTCAAGTTGATAATCTCTGCACCTTCTGTCACACCAAAAATACTCAGGTCATGAGCTTTTCGTTCCACTGACAAATTCCTAATCGAATATCCACCCCCATCAAAAAAGCCACGAAAACGCTCCATAGCATTATCTCCACTTCCCCATTCGCCCAAAGGCCACCAACTTTGGCCATCTTCTCTGACATAATCAGAAAAATCGAGGTCGTTAATCAATCGAAAGCATTGGCTTCTATACTCCCTTATATGGTCGAACTGTTGCGGAGTAGAAATAAGAAACGGATCTTCCCTACTCCCCGTACCACCGGCAAAAGGAGCAGTTTCCTTCAAATAAATCCGCAAAAGCTCAAAAAAAGACGGGGCATCCAACAAACAGATACTATCATCTATTTTTTTCAGTTCCTCGACTACCTCTACATACCACGTGGGAGATTTTATTATATTTCTAAACCAATGAAAAGGCAACCCCTCTCTCTCCCTTATTCTATTGACGATAGCCACCGCAGCATCTTTGGGCTCGACATCATTGATATCGTAATCGGCCCTCAACACAGGCATATTTCCAAAAAGCATACTCCACGAAGATAGTTTCTGAGGAACGATTCCATTGGGACTAAATGATCGATAGCATTCCATTCCTTCCCAATTCAAACCGGGAGCATAACCGTCGACAATAAAGCCGGTAATGCTCAATCCCCATTTCTCATAACAGGGCTTGCAGTGCTCCGCCCACGACTGTAATCCAGAAGGTAATCCCGAAATAGGTCTGGGTTCTTGTAACATTCCGGGGCTCAAATATCCTGCTCCGTTGTCCGATGCGACAAAATAATCATTCTTAGTAGCCGTTTTTCTAAAATTATGTAACACATGAGGCACGCGCTCCTGTAATACCGGACTTATGGCCCACATCATCGGGACTTTTCCTCTATTGGGGTCGTCCCAAGTAAGAGAGGTAAATTGGCTCACCCACGATGAAGCATCATAATCCCCCACATAAAATATCAGAAAGTTCCTTCCTTTCACGTCGACTTTACCGTCTTCGGTCAACAATCCTCTTTGCTTCAACTCTTCATGAGTAACCCACGGTTGCGAATACCGTTCCTCCAAAGGGAAATGCTGCCAAAAAGAGGCATTTGCCAACGCTCCGATTGCAATTGCATCGGCATCTTTAAAAGCGTTGTAAGCGCTGATAAGACGTAAAAACTCCCACTCCGTAGGAACATCGTCGTGGATACCGCCGGCATGCTTCGTGTATTTAAATGCCCATGAGGGGAACCCTCCTATATAACAATACTTTTCACCTTTATTCTGTTGGTATGCCAACAATAGCATTTCTTTAAGGGTAGCCAAATCAGTCCCTACCTTTTGAATCGGTTCGTCTGTTGCCGGTTCGTCTCCCCACGGTGATAAATCGAAAAAGAAAGCTCGCTTGCTAATGAAAAAATCATGATTAGAAAGCGTATGATGATTCCGTACCGTAGCACCGGGATTTTGTTTCCAATATTGATCCAGATAATAAGCGGCATATTCCGTGTTACACTTGCCGGTTTTCATATAATTCTCTATATACCAAATGTACGGATCGTTTTTTATAGAGCCTGTGCTGTTTCGATTCGTCCCCGGAATCACCCCCGATCCCGTAAACATCACACTTCCATCTTCATTGATCAATCTACGCTTTACTTTCAATCGGGGACCACCCAAAACTAAGCGGCTATACAAACTCTCGGAATCAAGATCATAACGGATCGGCAAAAGGTCTTCCGCACCCGCAACGGCAGAAGCGACATTGCTTGTGGACGGAACTCTCTCATCATAAAGTACCACCCCCTTTATGTATCCGGCGTAAGCCGACACCAAGTCTTCAATGGTATTATACGTCACCGTTTCCTTTCGATACAACCACTGACCTTTCCTACGATACTTATTCAACCAATATTTATCAATATCCAATTGATCCCTATCCACAAAAAAGACATATAGTTGCGGAGCATCCCGATTGACGATTCCTTGCAAAGCCGAAACGACATGTACATCGTCCCAAGCGACATTGCGTCCCTTTGGTGTCGACAAGTCGGTTTCCAAAGTATAATGCAGGTCATAAAGCCCTATCGCCTCTTGACCGGCTGCCTTATAGCAACCCAATACCCAAAACAGCACTCCATAGATAAGAACTCTCTTCATCATGCGACTCACCTCTTAAATTTTCAGACTTTTTATATCACGCCATCAAGATCACCTCCACCGATTTTACTTTTCATCAAGCAGTAAAAAGTAGTTTTCATGAGGTCAAAACATGGTCACCTCCGGTTTATTCGAACCGGAACACCTCGAATGTACATGGATTTATTTGATTCTTACTTATCCTCGTTAGTCAAAGAATACGGGAAATCTTCATCATTTATTCCGCGCCCTGTATTAGGCGTATGACTCATATCGAAATCAAGAACAGCGCCGTCCATCAATTCCTCATGTTTCAACCAATTGTGGTTATACTCTTTCCCGTTCATTTTCAGAGAACGTATATATCTATTTTCGTTCGTGTTGTCGGGAGCATTCAAAACGATCTGCTTTCCATTTTCCAACGTAAGAATCGCCTTTTTAAAGAGCGGAGCTCCCATCACATACTCCCCTGAGCCCGGACATACCGGATAAAAGCCCAACGCAGAAAATATATACCATGCAGAAGTCTGTCCATTATCTTCATCTCCACAATAGCCGTCAGGATAAGGAGTATACAGCTTATCCATCACTTCCCTTAACCAATATTGAGCTTTCCAAGGCTGCCCGGCATAATTATAAAGATAAATCATATGTTGGATAGGCTGGTTGCCATGTGCATAATTGCCCATATTCATAATCTGCATTTCCTTTATTTCATGAATGCACTGCCCGTAATAGCTATCGTCATAAATAGGAGGAACCACAAAAACAGAATCCAACATGGAGACAAAGTTCTCCTTCCCTCCCATCAGATCGATGAGTCCCTGCACATCATGAAACACGCTCCATGTATAATGCCAACTGTTGCCTTCGGTAAAAGCATCGCCCCATTTATACGGACTGAAAGGAGACTGGAATGTACCATCTTCGTTTTTCCCGCGCATCAGATTGTTCTCTTTATCGAAAACGAATCGATAGTTTTTACTCCTTTCCCGATAAAGATCGATTTCTTCCTGCGGACGGTTCAATTGTTGCGCCAGTCTCATAATACACCAATCATCATAGGCATATTCCAATGTGCGCGCCACATTCTCGTTAATACCTACATTATAAGGTACATATCCTTTTTGATTGTAATATTCATATCCCAATCTTCCCGTCGAAGGAACTTGGGGGTGCACATGATTCGCTCCGTGCAGAACAGCCTCATACAACAAATCGATCTTTTCTGTCTGGCATCCTTTCAAATAGGCATCGGCCACAACAGATGCCGAATTATTACCCACCATGCAGTGACGGTGTCCCGGGCTGGCCCATTCGGGTAAAAATCCACTTTCTTCATAACTGTTTGCCAATCCTTCTTGAATTTCTTTGTTGACAGAAGGATACATGAGGTTCAAGAAGGGAAATAAAGCGCGGAACGTGTCCCAAAATCCGGTATCTGTATACATATATCCTCTCCTTACTTCTCCGTTGTAAGGACTATAATGGACAATATTTCCATATTTATCTACTTCATAAAACTTACGGGGAAACAATAAAGAACGATACAAGCAAGAGTAGAAAGTACGTAGTTGTTCATCAGTTCCCCCTTCTACTCTCACTCTATTCATTACATCGTTCCAAGCATTTCGAGCAGACTCTTTTACCTCGTTAAAATTCCTACTGCCCAGTTCTTCCAAATTCAACCATGCCTGCTCTTCACTGATAAAAGAAGAACTTACCTTTACACCAATCTTTTCACCTTTATAAGTCTTGAATCCCAACACAGCACCGACATGATTATCTTCTACCTCTCTTTTACCTTTTATAATTTTATCTCCGCTCCATACTTCCGCCGAGGCAAAAGGCTTATCAAATTTCATCACGAAGTAATTTCTAAAATTATCCGGTACTCCCCCGCTATTTTTAGTCGTATAGCCGGTTACCGTGCCATTTTCCTCATCTATCTGAACGAAAGACCCGTTATCGAACGCATCTACTACGATATACGACTCTTCACTTTCTGGGAAAGTAAACCTAAAATAAGCAGAACGTTCCGTCGGAGTAATTTCTGTTTTCACATCATGGTCAGCCAAATACACACTATAATAATAAGGCTTTGCCGTCTCAGCTTTATGAGAAAACCAGCTTCCTCGTTCATTTTGCAGGAACTTTTTACCACCGGTCACCGGCATCAATGCAAACTGCCCGTAATCATTGATCCACGGACTGGGCTGATGTGTCTGCTTAAATCCTTTTATCTTATCGTCGGTATAACAATAGGCCCAGCCATTTCCCATATCTCCCGTTTGCGGTGTCCAGAAATTCATTCCCCACGGTAATGCGACAGCCGGATAGGTATTACCCGTAGACAAGGTAAACTTAGATTGTGTTCCCACTAACGGATTCACATAGTCAACCGGTGAAAAAGAAGTAGAAAGCACCTCTTTACCCCCGCACGATATAAGTAAAACAGATAAAAATACAAGTAAAGAAACTTTTTTCATGGAATCGTTTTTTTTATTTTTTGTGACAAAAGTAAGCCGGGGCAATTAATAAAACCATTAATAGAATATTAATTATCCATATGCAATACTTATTTCCGAATCAAAAACATTAATAAGGCATTAACAATTCTCATAAGAAAGGGAGCGACATAACAAGATTAATAACAGGGGGAACCACTCGACAATCAGCATAAAAACAATTCTTTCAAATAAAGCTATCGAGGTCAACGTTATTGCCTCATATCTTTCCATATATTTTACTGTAAATAGTCACGTGTAGAAAACAACATCGCCTCAAACAAGAAAAACAACTCAATGAAAATTTTCTTGTTTGAGGCAGTGATACATTTCTGATACTATTCGCTAATCCGTAAGCCTATTGACACCGACACCGTCGAAAGTCATCTTCACCGGTTTAATAAAACCATTTTCGTCAAAATACATACGGTCGATACAAATCTCTCTATGATTTGGAATCGTATCGCCCAATGGGTGACGATGATAAACAATATACCACTCGTCTTTCCCCGGTATCTGAATGACCGAATGATGTCCCGCGCCTGTACCCACACTCTCGTCTTGTTGCAATATTTTTCCAATACGCTCGAAAGGGCCGAACGGAGAATCGGCAATGGCATAAGCCACACTATAATCCGAACCTCCCCAACTGCCTTCCGACCACATAAAATAATATTTGTTATTCCGTTTCAACATAAAAGGTCCCTCCACATAATTCTCAGGTGTGACCGATTTATAATACGAACCATCGTCAAAAGGAACGAGACTCAATAAATCCGAACTCAATTTTACCATATTACAATGATGCCAGCCTCCATAATACATATAATAACTACCGTCGTCATCTTTAAAAACGAACTGATCGATCGGCTGGGCTCCATTCACAATCTTATCGATCAAAGGTTTCCCCAAAACGTCTTTAAATGGGCCTGCCGGGTTATCAGCCACAGCGACACCGATTCCACCATATTGCTCATCATTCTGGATATCATTCCCCCCGAAAAACAAATAATATTTGCCATTCGCCCGAACAATAGACGGAGCCCATAAGGCAAATTCCAACCACTTTATATTCTCAACAGACAACACTTTGGGATGCTTAGTCCAGTGAACCATATCTTTTGATGAAAAAGCATCCATATAAGTCTGTATATTATAGACCTGATGAATGGCCCGCGTTTCTTTTTTCAATTCGGGAAAATCTGTGCTATCAGCTCCGAAAGGAATATCGGACAACGTAGGATATATCCAATATTCATCATCGAAGACAACCCCTTCTGGATCGGCATACCAACCCTCGACAATAGGATTGCCACTATACTCTTTCTCATGCTTACACGCCACCAACAGCAGCGCCAAACTCAATACAATAATACTTCTCATCATGTGTCGTTTTTAATTAATGTAACAAAAATAAACGTCGGTCATTAACGGAAATATTAATAAACCATTAACAAACAAACTTCGGTACACAGTAAAAATACTCTGCCCATTAATAATATAATATTTTTATTATCAATTCCATGAAAAGATTCCATAAATATAATTTTTTTCTTTGTAACCCTCCTAAACCATATTATCTTTGCAAAAAACAGTTATAAGTATTCATGCAAAAGACGCTTATATTTCTGCTCTTAATGTTGGCCCTGATACCGGTTGAAGCACAAAATATTTCATCTGGATTATATTTTGCTGCCCATACCTCCATTAAAGAAGAAAGAACATCGCTTATCCTATCTCCCGAGTTCGACGCCTCAAAAGGTCTAACATTAGATTTCGATATTAAATTCAGACCCGAAGAACATAACTACGGATATGTCTTTCGAATCATAATCGACGATGAAAAGAGTTTCGATTTGATAGCGAATATTACACCCGAAAAAAGAGCGTTGAATTTGATAGAAGGGAACAACGTCTATCTGGCTTTCGATGAAGAACTACTGAATCAATACTCATGGAATAAATGGGCGCATATCCGGTGTTCAATCTATCCGGATAGTTTACAGCTCATCTTCGACAATCAAACATTGCAAGGCCAGTATAAATTTATCAATATCAAGAACGTGAAATTCTACTTCGGATACTCCGATCATGAAAAGTTTCATTCTTCCGATGTTCCTCCGATGTCTATACGCAACATAAAAATCACAGACAATAAAAATAAAACAATTGCATATTGGCCTTTAAAAGAACATCTGTCGCATTCCTGTTTGGATAGTCTGTATCAGATTCCGGCGACAGTCACCAATCCTACATGGGAAATAAATAAACACACCAAGTGGGTAAAAGAAAAAACATTAGCATTACCCATATATACACAAATCTGCCATGCCCCGTCAAAAGGGAATATTTATTTTGCCAACAGCTCATTTGTACTCGTTTATTCGACTATCGATAATACATTAGATACGATTTATCCTGCTCATGGAGCTCCATACACAGAAATAAACAACCAACTCATTTATCAGCCTTATTACGATGAATTATGGTCATACGATTTCGATCCCTTGAAACAGATGTCTATATTCAATTTCAACGATAACACATGGACAAAGAATGACCGTGAAATAAAAAATCCGGAATATTCTCAACACAATACGTTTATATCGCCCAATGACTCGTGTCTGTATATTTTTGGCGGATATGGTAATTATCAATATAAGAACTTGATACTTAAAAAAGGACGGACACAGGACGACTGGATTCCGGTATCGTACATCGAAGAAATACCTCCGCGTTATCTAAGCGGATCGGACTACAAAAACAGAGACACGATATTGGTGTTCGGCGGCTGTGGCAACCCGCAAGGGAAACAAGAATTAGGAGTCATAAATTATTACGATCTTTATGCGATAGACATCAACACATTCAAAACAAAGAAATTGTGGACTATCCCCAACGATACGAAAAACTTCGTCGTCGGTAATCATATTGTTACAGACGAAACGAATAACAAGCTATATGCTTTATGTTTTCCGAATGATTGTTCGAACAGCTATATCCTGCTAAAATCGTTCGATTTGACAGATGGGAATAACTGTACGAACTATGCAGATACAATCCCTTTCTCCTTCAATGATGTAAATTCTTTCTGTACACTCTACTACGACTCGTTACAGTCGAGGCTGTATGCCGTAACCAATTATAACTACAACAATAAATCAAATATAAACATATACTCATTAGCTTATCCCCCGTTAAAAATAGAAGATACGCTGCAAACAGTTGCAGGACATAAGGCACGTGTTACAAAGATAGGGTTCTTCATAGGTATAGGAATTTGCATAATTGCAGGTATGGGCTGTATGTACCTCTGCTACCGAAAAAAGAAAAGAAGAAGAAAAGAAAGCCACATTCCTCACAACCCTCCGGTCGTTACAAATACGGATCGTTCTTCCAAGACAACTACCCAAGACGAAAACTATAAGCCCCAACCGGACATTCACAAAAAATCATCTATTCTTTTCTTAGATGGATTTCAAGTATGGGATAAAAATGGTGCAGATATCACCAAATCATTCACACCTATTTTGAAACAACTGCTCATTCTTATCATATTATATAGCGTAAATAACAAGAAAGGGATTTCAAACGTCACTCTGAGAGAGTTGCTTTGGTTTGATAAAACAGACGAAAGTGCCCAAAATAACCGCCGAGTAAATATCCGAAAACTAAAACTTTTGCTGGAAAAACTAGACGGTGTCGAACTTGTAAAAGAAAGCACCTATTGGGCGTTAAAGTTCACTCACGCTTATTGCGATTATATCGATGTTTGTAATTGGATCGACAAAGTAAAAAACAAAGAACCTATCACAGCCGAAAACATCAATGATTTACCCTTAAACCTGCTATCGGGACAATTATTACCATATGTCCAAACAGACTGGTTGGATTCTTTCAAGTCCGATTACACGAATTCCGTATTAGATATGGCAATAAATTTATCCAAGCAAGAATATATAAAGGGAAACAACGAATTATTAATTCAGATAGCCAACAGCATGTTTGCACACGACAAAACAGACGAGTATGCATTGATTCTCAAATGCCACACATTATATAAACAAGGAAGAACCAGCTTGGCCAAAACGACATTCGACACATTCTGCAATGAATATAAAGCAATGCTGAATACGAATTACACAAAAACATTCAATGAAGTAATTAATTGTCAATTGTAATCCGCAACTACATAGAAGAATAAAAACGAACGTTCATCGAGACCGGTCAATAATCGTCCATATATATTTATTTATATCGGACTCTCGTTAAAATACAAAAAATATACACCGAAAAAATTTTATATCCTGAATATTTCTCAAAATCGATCTTTACTTTCCCTCGTCAATATTAAATTATTGAACCTTCTGAATAATAATTTGTTATTACAAGAAAGGACAATTCCCACCGCTACGCTACACCTCCATATAGACAAATGACACGAGAAAGAAAATTTATACAAAACTTAACATATTGAATAAAAAGCAATTAGGCAATTAGCCACAGAAAATATACATTTGCATTCGAACTCGTGAGAGAAACAAATTAATTATATGAAACAATTCATTCGATATACGATATTATGCGTCGGATACATTTTAGGCTCCCAAAGTCTTTTGTACGCCGAAACGCCAACCGATAGTATAGATACTATTCCTACCGACTCGATTATCGCAAAAAAAGATACCACCGTAAAAAAACTGAACATATTCCAAAAGGTTCTGAAATACTTCGATGACTCCAATGCTCCACGCCCCGATAAAAAATTCGATTTCGGTATCATCGGAGGACCTCACTATTCTTCCACGACAAAGCTGGGAATAGGCTTGGCTGCCTCGGGGACATACCGGTTACGAAGAGACTCGATCACACAACTCTCCAACGTTTCGCTTTATGGAGATGCCACGACCACAGGCTTTCTTTTGATAGGAGTAAAAGGAAATAACATCTTTCCCAAAAATAAATTCAGGATAGATTACGACTTTTATTTATACACATTCCCGAGTGACTTTTGGGGCATAGGTTACGAAAACGGAAATAACAACGCCAACAAAAGCTCCTACGACAGACTGGAAACTATTTTACGTATCGACTGGCTGGCTCGCTTACATAAGGACCTCTACGGAGGAATTTCTACGGGATTTAACTGGGTGAAAGGATCGGATTTCACAAAAATCGAACTACTCGAAGGAGAAGCCCGAGAAGTAATCAGCACGAGTATAGGAGCCACACTTGTATACGACAGTCGCGATTTTATTACCAACGCAGCAAAAGGAGTTTATATAAAAGTTAACCAACGATTCTTCCCCAAATTCTTGGGCAATAAAAAAGCGTTTACTCGCACCGATTTCATTTTCGATTATTATCACCGCCTATGGGAAGGAGCGATCCTTGCTTTTGACCTACATGGAGAATTCAATTACGGCGATGTACCCTGGAATATGCTTGCAGCTTTGGGAGGGTCGGCCCGTATGCGAGGATACTACGAAGGCAGATACCGAGACAAAAATTTAATCGAAACTCAAATAGAACTCCGTCAACACATTTGGAGGCGAAATGGCATAGCCGTATGGGTAGGAGCAGGAAACGTATTTCCTTCGTTCTCAGGTTTTAAATGGGGACATACACTCCCCAATTACGGAATAGGCTATCGCTGGGAGTTCAAAAACCGAGTCAATGTACGACTCGACTACGGATTCGGAAAAAAAGGACAATCGGGATTTTTATTCAACATCAATGAAGCATTTTAATCAAATATTTACACAGAGGCGCATATTTTGGATTTTTTCAGGAATCATGTTGGTTCCCAATATTTTTCTATGTTTTACAGAACAATTGCCACTCCTGTTCAAAGTCTCCTATATCCTCATTCCGGGAGCTTTATACCTTTTGTTATTAATTCTCTCCCGCAAACCGGGAATCACCTTTTGGGCTCTTTTTCCCCTTCATTTCATAGGCGCGTTTCAATTGGTACTACTCTATCTTTTCGGTAATTCCATTATCGCCTCAGACATGTTCCTGAACATGTTTACGACCAACAGCGGAGAGGCTTTCGAATTACTCGATAAATTGGCTCCGGCGGTAGTAGGCGTATTCTTACTTTATCTTCCGGCATTGGCTCTTGCCGTTTACTCCATACGTCGCACCGAGACCCTCACACCTCTTTTTCAAAAAAGAGTGTTCATGTTGGCTATGCTCATGATCGGTAGTGGAATACTTGTTTACACACCTGCTCACCGAAAATATCCTCATACGGCAAGGCTCGACAACCTTTACCCCATCAACGCGTTCAACAATGCCCGATTCGCCGTGGACAGTTGGGAAGCAGCAAAGAACTATCCACGCACATCGAGAAAATTCGACTACCGGGCCACATCGACAAGAGACACCGAACTCCCCGAAATCTATATCTTCGTAATCGGAGAAACCTCCCGCGCCGGAAACTGGGGGCTATATGGGTACGAACGAAATACGACCCCCAAACTCGACGCCATGCCCGATGTCATTCATTTCGACGATGTACTGACACAAATCAATGCGACTCATAAAAGCGTTCCGTTAATGCTATGCCCCGCCGATGCACTCAATTACAATGAGATATACCGACAAAAGAGTCTTATTTCGGCATTTAAACAAGCTGGGTTCCACACGTCGTTTCTCTCCAACCAACTGCGCAACGGATCATTTACCGAGTTCTTTGCCGACGAAGCAGACTGTACGATCTATTTCGCCGCACCGAAAAATAAACCGCATCTACATGACGATGTACTATTATCCGCAGTCGACTCGTTACTGAACATAGGTAAAACGAAGCAACTCATTATCCTTCACACCTATGGCTCCCACTTCAATTACTGTGAACGATACGATACCGATTGCCGAATATTCACCCCCGACCACATTAAAGAAATCGATCATAAGAACAAGCAAGCCATGATAAATGCCTATGACAACTCGATCGTTGCCACCGACAAATTCTTGGCACAAGTTATCGATAAACTCGACCGAACCGGAAAAACTTCGGCCATGCTGTATCTCTCCGACCACGGGGAAGATTTGCTCGACGATGAACGTAATCGATTTCTGCACGCCTCCCCCATTCCCACCTATTACCAGCTGCACATACCCTTTGTCATTTGGTTCTCGGATAATTACTCTACTCTTTTCCCCGATGACATACGACAAGCCCGGAATCGGCATACCACCCCATTCGACTCGCGAGTCGTATTCCACACCTTATTGGGTATCGGAGGCATTGAAACCGAATATCGCGATGACCGACTCTCCCTCATAAGTCCGTCGTTTCATCTCGAAAAAAGATATTATGTAGGAGAACAAAACATACCTATTCCCGTTCGACGTTTGCCCCTCGAAGAAGAAGACTTACAAGCCTTCGAACGATACGGAATCTCTCCCCGATAATACAATACTTGCATCCTTGATTCTCTTTACTTCTCCTAAATAAAGGAGAAGCGAATATTCATATTTTTATATTTTATAACTATTATAATAGACCGACAAGGGAAAAGCAATAATCAAATATTTATTACACAATAAATATTCTATACACTATTATACTTTCAAAAATCAAGAAATTCACTTTAATATAAGACAAAAGCTATTTTTAAAAAATCTATATTTTAAATCAAT
>ERZ780137.934-NODE-934-length-20157-cov-5.107303_pt1 | contig 20157 bp, 19 predicted proteins | sample MGYA00511020_ERZ780137 | MGnify/ENA primary metagenome ERZ780137 (study PRJEB29588, sample SAMEA2157917) | human gut metagenome | biome: human gut; feature: human-associated habitat; material: faeces | place: Denmark | collected 2008/2010 ... | reverse complement strand
ATAAAACAGACGCTGCGGTGCAGGCTGCCAGAACTGTCAACCGGCAGAAAGTCCCTGTATATCAGGCCGACCTGACGATGATACAAAATACTTTCATGGCGGCACTGCGGGAAGTGAAGAAAGAAATTGGCAATGATTTCACGGCGGCACAAACCTTGACCAAGGGCATCACCCAGCAGATGTTCTCCGAGTTGACAAAAGGCCAGGATGTCCAGGCACCGACCATCACGCCGGAAATGATTTCCGCCGCTGTTATCCAGAGCGCGGCAGGAATGGACGGTGTGCAAAAGGAAGCGTTGGACAAGTTTGGTCAGGCGCTGACGGAATTTCTCCAATCCACCTTAGACCACGCGCAGGAGAAGCAAAATGCCGACCCGGAGCAATGAGCAGCTGTGCAGACTGGCACAGAAAGGGGATACGGCTGCCCGTGACATTCTGCTGGAAAAGAATCTGGGATTCATCCGAAAAATTGCGCTGGAGCAATACCGAAACATGGGGCTGGATGAAAATGATATTGGAATTGATTTAGAAGATTTGGTGCAGGAGGGAAGTATCGGCCTGCTGAACGCGATCCCTTTGTTTGATGCCGGACGGGGCATGAAATTTCTGACCTATGCAGCACCGGCGCTCCGCAACGCCATGACGGACTGCATCCGCGCCGCCCTCGGTTTATTTGAGCAACGGATGGTGGATAAGAAAGACGGCCCCGGCTTCCAGAGAGTATATCTGGATGACGTTCTCTCAGATGATGAACGGATGCTGCGAATCGAGGCCATTGCTGACCCTCACACCCAAACGCCGGAGCAAATCTATATCCAAAAAGAACAGCTAATGGAACTGTATGCGGCGCTGGACAAGCTGACTGCCAGAGAGCAGACCTATCTGCTGTACCGCTATGGGTTTACCGATGGCATCGAGCACCCGCTGATCGGTGCGGCGCTCCATTTCCATCTGAGCGAGAGCCGGACAAAGAAGGTGGAGGGAGAAGCGATGGACAGCCTGCGCGGGAAACTGCCGTGGTGGTTCTGATACGATGGTAAGCAGCGGCTGACGGGGCTTTGATATACCTTTGTTCCGCAGATGACACGGCTGACAGACAGTGCTTGCCCGCACCGCCTGCCAGCCTTTTTCTGTCGCTTATGCTGCCCCGCAAGGGGCAACCTTTCCCGCCAGAACGCCGCAACTGTAGCCACACTTTCCGGGGCGTGCTACAATTCCGGCTGCCATCTGCTCCACAAAGGTATAACACACTAGACTTTCCTACGGAAAATCGTGTGCCAACAGGGATGCTGCTCGCCCCTATTGGATGACCCAGAGACAAAGGGGCTTTGCCCCTCTGGACACCTCGCCTGTCCGTGCAGTGGCTATCCATCCTGCTCCTGCACAATGGTGCCCCCATACCCGAACAGAAAAGACCAGGCACGAAAATCCACCCAGAATAAGGGTGAATTTCCGTGCCTGGTTCATTGTTTATGACGCTGTAATTTGAACCGCGTTTTCTCGAACCTGATTGATAGTCTCCATCAAAGCGGTTCTGGTTTTTGCATCAAACAATTTGATAAAACTGATTGGCTTGTCAAACGGTGGCTTGGTCAGCTCTGCGACATTTTCCATATATCCGTTCAACTCAATATGATTGATGATTTTGTTTACAAAAGCAATCTGCTTTTGATTCAGAGATTGGTCATTGATAAAAGCGGAAAACGCCTGCATAGCCGCTTCATGATCCAGCTTAGCGATCTTGCGAATGAGCAAGCCAAAGGGTGTGTCGCCAAACTCTCGGGCATAATCTTCTTTGCTGCCCAATTCGCTAGTTAGCACCCGCTCCAGTTCCTGATAATCGCCCATAGCCAGCGGAATATTATGGGTCAGCTTATATATGGCCAGCGTATTTCCATGCTCGTTCACATAGCGATTGACCTTGGCACGGTAGTCTTCAAAGTCATAGGCAGCTTCCAGCTGGACGCCCTCCTGACTGTCAATAATCGGGTCAGTCAGCTTGGTGACAATCTGCCTCTGTGCTACGCCACCTTCATCTAAAAATCGAATCAGCTCCCGCAGCTCCTTCCGAACCTGCTCAAACAGCAAAATATCATTCGCGTCCCAAAATGCATCGGTGTGAATCTCCTGAAGCATGGGCAACTTTGCCTTGATCTGCGGAATGCTGGCCTTACGCTCCAGTAGGGAAGCGGTGTCGCACAGTTGCTTTTTTGCATACTGGAAAGCGGGCATCTGCTCGATGTGTGCCAGAATTAGGCCATACATGAAATTATCAAACCGCTTTGCAAACTCGTCAGCCTCGTCTGAGCGTACCAGAGGTGCAATCTGTGTGAGCAACTCGCCCTTGTCACCTTCGCTTATGGACACGAAGGCTTCCGGCTTTTTATATTTCTCCACATACTGCATCCGTAATTTTACGGCAATCAGGTCTGAGTTGAGCGCCATCACCTGCTTGTGACAGGTGTTGACAATCTCCTTGCGCCATGCCTGATAATCCTCACCGGCAAAGGTGTTTTCCTGCAGCGCAATGGCGATTTTGATTTGTTTGCCGAAGATGTTTTCCGACAGCGTTTTGGTTTCTCTGGTTTCGTAGCCTTCTTTGTGCTGCCGGAAGTATTCGAAGTTGCCGCAGTAGTCAAAAATCAGAAAGCGCCGCTTGTCGGTATAGGTTCCGTCAATCTGGTCCACGCAGGCCAGCCCTTTGCATAGCCGGGTGCCGCGGCCAATCATCTGCCAGAACTTTGCCTTTGACCGAACCTTTTTGAAAAACACCAGATTGACGCATTCCGGCACGTCGATGCCGGTGTCCATCATGTCCACCGATACGGCAATGTGCGGTTCTTTTTCCGGCTGCTTGAAATCATCAATGATGGTCTGGGCATAGGCGTCGTCGCAAATGACCCGCTGGGCGAAGCTGCCCCGGTACTGGGGGTACAGCTTATTGAACCGCTCCAGAATAAACTCCGCGTGGCGTTTGTTCTGGGCAAACAGGATGGTTTTCCCCAGACGGTCGCCGCCCGCCACCTTGATACCCCGGTCCATCAGGTCTTGCAGTACGATGTCCACGGTGGTTTCGTTGAACACAAATTTATTGAGGGCAGCAGAGGGGATAAAGTCTGGCAACTGACCGTCTTCGATGAAATCATCCTCATATCGCTCTTTGTCCTCTTCGGACAAATCATCATAGGAGATGCCTTCTTCCAGAAAACAGGTCTTGACCTCGTAGTTGTAATAGGGAACCAGCACATGGTCCTGTTGCACCGCCGTTTCATAATCATAGGCATAGGTGGGCACGCCGTGTTCCATCTCGAAAAAGTCGTAGGTGTTCCGATCCACATCGGTCTTCGGCGTGGCGGTCAGCCCCACCATGAAGGCGTCAAAATATTCAAAGATGGCCCGGTACTTTTTGAAGATGCTCCGGTGGCTTTCGTCAATGATAATCAGGTCGAAGTGCGCCGGAGTAAACAGCTGCCGCCCGTCCTTGGACTTGGTGTCATCAATGGCGTTGAGGATGGTCGGATAGGTGGAGAACACAATGCGGGCGTTCCGGTCGTCCTTGTTGGAGCAGAGGTTGCACAGGGACATATCCGGCAGATAGTTCTTGAAATCGTCCTTTGCCTGCTTCACCAGCGCGGTGCGGTCGGCCAGAAACAGAATGTTGGTCACCCATTTGCCTCGGCTGAGCACATCGGTCAGGCTGGACGCGGTTCTGGTTTTGCCGGTGCCGGTGGCCATCACCAGCAGATGCTTGCGGAACCCCTGCGTAATCTGTTCGCACACCGCTCGGATGGCTTCCTTCTGGTAATACCGGTCAGTGATTTTGTCATCAATGGAAACGCCCATCAAATCAATCCGCTCGGTGCGCCGGTTCATCAGCTTTTGCAGGTCATCCTTGCTGAAAATGCCACTGACCTTCCGTTGCGGGGCGGTCTGGTCATCCCAGAAGTAGGTTTCAAAGCCATTGGTGGTGAACATCATGGGGCGGCGGCCAAATTTCCGTTCCAGACAATCCGCATACAAAACCGCTTGTTTGCGTCCAAAGTTTGGGTCCTTGCTGGTGCGCTTGGCTTCCACCACCGCCAGGGGCAGGCCGTCCTTTCCAAACAGCACATAGTCGCAGAAGCCAGGCTGACCTGGCATCCCGGCCATATTCTCCACACGATACTCCTCCTGTACATCAGCATCTGGGCCGGTGAACTTCCAGCCCATCAGTTTGAGGTCCACGTCGATGTAGATTTTGCGGGTCTTGAATTCCGAGAGGTCCTCCGGCTGGAAGGTGCGTTCCTTCTGATGCTGCTCCTTTTCGGCGGTGTATCGGGTGGACATCTGCTCGATTTGCTTGCGCAGCGCCTCGATCTCGGCATCTTTCTGGTCCAGCAGACTTTCCTGTTCCTTGATTTTCCGGGTGTCCACCGCCACCTTTCCGGTGGGGACAAGATTCTCGTCGAAGGTGCGCTCCTGATAGTCCGCGCCATAGCAATAGTCGATCCACTGCACAAACTCAAACAGACCGCGCAGAGAAGCAAGCGCATCACTTGGCTGAACGCTGCGCTCGGTATGTACCGCCAGATTGCCCAACTTGATGATAAAAGGCATCTTGCCCCAAGTATCGGAGTCCACAGCGAAGCGGAAAGTTGGCTCGTGAATGAGGGATTGCAGATTGTCTTTGTAGGGCATTTTCATGGACTTGTCCGCTGCATATACCCATTTTACTGCCAGCTCCAATGCCTTACGGCAGCCTACTGCACACATGGCAGGAGCAGAAACATAAATTTTCTCAGCTTCCATGCAGGCGGGGGCGAAGAGGGCATATTCAGTTTTGGCTTTGAGAAAGGAGAAGTTAGTCATCACATCATCTCCAGTATTTTATTTCTTTTGAACTCATCATGTCCTCATATTGTTTCAACGCGGTTTCCTTATCTGTATGAAGTAGTTGGTAAACCTGTTCATCATCTTCTTTTTCGGCATCTATTGAAAAATCAATATACGATAATAAGTCTATACGGTTAGAAATTAACAGATCTTTATTTATCTGCTTGCTGTTCATGCGCTTTACACTGTTGTCATCAATTATGATTATTTTGGGAACGCGCTGAACAGTATCGACAAACGCCAAAAATAATTCTGGCGTAATTGGCATACCAACATTGCCCAAGTGTTCCTCTTGAAGTTATCAATATATCACCAGGGGCAGGAACTTGTCCTTGCGTCTTGAGTTCTTTATACCGTTCTTCAGGTATATATAACTCAGGGGTAACTGTTCCTGTGGTGATTAGGCTGGTTAAATCAGAAATTCTCCAAAAAGGGACACCAGAAGAAGATTGTTCGCTTTGATAAATACGCTTACTTGAACCTACAGAACATATTTTAGACATCGGCAAAACACGCCAATTTTTGGCGTTAGTTTCTGAATCTCCAAAAATCTCCATAAACCTTGCCTTGATCATCTCATCCAGCTTATCCAGCTGCTGTTGACGTTTCGCAATCAGGTCGCTAACCTTGTCCAGCACTGCTGCAATTTTGTGCTGTTCGTCAATGGGAGGAACAGTTATAGAGACGGCACCAAGAGTTGCTTTATTTAAAGTTGTACCCATAACTGCACGGTTCGTACCTTTTGTCCAATCCTTTGCAGAAAACAAATAGTAAAAATAGTCGGGTAACACTGCGTATTTTCCAGTCGGAATAAATGCCATTATTGCTTCATTGGTATATACAGGCTCTTGGGTAATAGCTGTTTTTCCTAATGAAAGCTTGAAACTCATAATCACGGTGTTGGCCGGAACACTTTTTATTCCACTTTCTTGGACAGCTAATGCAGAAATCCTTTCTTTTGTATCCTCTACATATTTTTGGTAGCTACCTAAATCAGCAATAGATACCCAATCATACTGACCATCAGTCCAGTAATCAGCGTTATTTCGAGATGGCGTTTTTCCCATCTGCAAATCAAATATTTCGTCCAGTCTCGCCATCACAGCATCCCCTCCAATTCTGCCAGCCCTGCGGTGATCTCCAGTTCCAGTTCGTGCAGGTCTGCCATCAGTTCCGTGGTCGAGGGGTACTCCACCGGCACATACTCCACCTTTTTGTACTTGTTGATGGACAGGTCATAGTCGTTGTCTGCGATTTCCTGTTTCGGCACAAGAAAGCTCTGCTCTGTGCGCTGGCGGTCAGCTTCCTGGTCCAGATGGTGGAACCGCTCGATGATGTCGGGAATGTCATTTTCCGCAATTTCGCTGCGCTTGTCGTCCAAGGAAAAACCGTCGGCTTTCATATCATAGAACCACACATTTTCCGTGCCGCCCGCTCCGGTCTTGGTGAACACCAGCACCGCCGTGGACACGCCCGCATAAGGCTTGAACACGCCTGAGGGTATAGAGATCACCGCCCGCAGCTGATGGTTCTCCACCAGTTCTTTGCGAATAGCTTTGTGCGCCTTGGAGGAGCCGAACAGCACGCCGTCCGGTACGATGCAGGCGCACTGACCACCCTTTCTCAGCATCCGCAGGAACAGCGCCAGAAACAACAACTCGGTCTTTTTGGTGTTGGTCACGGCTTTCAGGTTGTCGTTGATGCTTTCCGCGTCCACGGTGCCCTTGAAAGGCGGATTTGCCAGACACATGGTAAACTTGTCGCTGATCTGGTTCTGCTTGGAAACGCTGTCCTTGTAGTCAATCTCCGGGTGGCTGATGGAGTGCAGCATCAGGTTCATCGCAGAAATGCGCAGCATGGTGCGGTCTGTGTCAAAGCCGGTGAAGGCATCCCCAGCAAAGTGCTCCCACTGCTCGGAAGTCATGGTATCCTCGTAGTGGTTGCGAATGTACTCCGCGGCGGAGACCAGAAAGCCTGCCGTGCCGCAGGCCGGGTCGCAGATGGTGTCGTTCGGGGTGGGTTGCAACAACTCCACCATCATTTCCCGGATGTGCTTGGGAGTGCGAAACTGGCCGTTCTGCCCAGCGGTAGCCAGTTTGCCCAGCATGTACTCGTACAAGTCGCCCTGCATATCCAAATCGGCAATGTCATGCTCATACAGGTCATCCAACCCTGTGATGATTTTTTGCAACACCTGCGGCGTAGGAATCAGGAACATCGCATCGCTCATGTACCGGGCAAAGGCCGTCTCATTCTGCACATCACTGCTGGAATCGTCGGCGATTTCCACCAGTTCCCCCTGCTCGGTGAAGTCCGGCAGGCGGCCATGTTTCATGTTTTTGATGGCAGGGAAGACCCGCTGGGAAATTACATTGAAAATATCGCGGGGATCGTTGTTCTTGAATTTACTCCAGCGCATGGACTGTCCAACGGCAGACTGGGGGAAAATCTTCTCCATCTTCTCGCCAGTCATATGCTCAAATTCTTCCGTTTCCAGCTCTTTTTCGTCCAGAGAGCGGATAAACATAAGATAGGTCAGCTGTTCGATGACGGTTAGAGGATTGGTAATGCCGCCCGCCCAGATGTCCGTCCAGATTTTATCTACTTTATTTTTAATCACACCTGTAATCATGCATCTATTCCTCCGTTTTCTGTATCAGGGATAAATTCCATCACGTCTCCGATATTGCATCCCAGCATGGTGCAGATTTTTTCCATGCTGTCCATGGAGACAGGCTCACCTTTACTTAATCGTGCTAAAACATTGGTGCTGATTTTTGCACGGTGCATCATGTCGGTTTCGCTCAAGCCATGATCGATCAACTGTTTCCACAGCCGATTGTAACTGATTGCCATCCCGCACCTCCTGATTTTTTCCTATTTACTAGTATAACGGATATTGTGCTAAAAGACAAATAAAATTCACGAAATCGTGAGCTATTGATTGGCAAAAACGTGGTCTGGATATTGGAATCCCAGACCACGTTTTGCTTTGAGCAAGACAGGCTTGCCATCAAATCATTTGAAAATGCTTTAGTGCATCCATAATTGCAGCTTCCTTTTCCGGCGGGCACTGTGGTACTTTCGCGTCTTCTTTCTTTGACAGATTATAATTCTGCCCCACATCTAGCCCGCACTTCCGCTTAACCTGGGAGATATACAGGCTGGACACCTTCAGGCCGTGCTTTTCCAGCACATAGGCTTTGATCTCATCATAGGTGGCTTTACTCTCCGCCGATGTCAAATCCAGCTCGTCCATCTTCACTTCGATCTCGATATGTTCCTTGCTTTGAAGTTTGGACAATAAACATACCGTCTCAACATGGCTCGTTCTTGGGAACATGTCCACGGCTTCGGCGCATTTAAGCTCATAGCCGCAGGAATTGAACACGGTTACGTCGCGTGCAAGGGTCGCCGGGTTACATGAGACATACACCACTCTGTCCGGCTCCATGCCGCACAGTGTGCGCACGGCGGCCTCGTCCATGCCCTTTCGCGGCGGATCGACAACGACGACCTCCGGCCGCACGCCGTCGCGCAGAAATTTTTCCGCTGCCTCGGATGCGTCGGCGCAGATAAAGCCTGCGTTTTCTATTCCGTTGCGCCGGGCGTTTTCGCGTGCGTTCTCCACCGCCTCGGGAATTATCTCCGCGCCGATCACCTGCTTTGCGGCCTTGGCCAAAAACAGGCTTATCGTGCCGGCGCCGCAATACATATCCAGCACCGTTTTCCCTTCGGGCGCGGCATACTCGACCGCCTTGCGGTAGAGCTTCTCGGCCTGCGGCGGATTTATCTGATAAAACGCCTGCGGCGCAAGCTCATAGACTAGGCCCCCGAGACTGTCGCGAATAAACCCACGCCCCCACAGGGTGTGAAAATCCCCGGCGAGCACAGTGTTTCCGTCGGACTTATTGACATTCAAAACTATGCCGCTCAGTTCCGGGCAGGCACGGCGCAAAAACTCAACAAATGCCTGAGTCCGCGCACCGAAGCCGCCGGACGCAACGATGACCGCAACGGCATCGGTGGTGTTTACCGCGCGGCGAACGTAGACATGGCGAACAAGGCCGCGCCGCGTTTTTTCGTCATATGCGCGCATGCCGTTTTCGTTTAGAAACCGCACCACGGCATCGGCGGCTTTGTCGGCGATCTCGCTTTGTATAAGGCAGCGCTCCACCGGCACAAGCTCGTGGCTGCGCGGCGCAAAAAATCCCTTGCAGGCTTTGCCGCCCTGCTCGCGCACGGCATAGATGCCCTTATTGCGATAATGCGTTATCTCATCGCTGCCGATTATAGCCTCTGCCTGAACGGTCTGGCGGCCGATGTGCCGCAGGGCATCGTTCACACGCTGCTTTTTAAAGCGCAGCTCCTCGTCATAGCTCATGTGCCACAGGCTGCATCCGCCGCAGCGCAGATAATTTTCGCACTCGGGCGCTCTGCGCTCGGGCGAAATTTTCACCGGCTCGAGCGCGCGGCCGTACACCGCCGAGGCCGTGACCTTGACAATAACGATGCGCCACGTTTCGCCCACTATCGTGCGCGGCACGAAAACCGCCCTGCCGAGAATGCGTGCAACGCCGCTGCCCTCGGAATTATAAGCCTCTATTTCGGCTTTGAATATTTCGTTTTTCTTTAACTGTTCCATATTTTCATGATATCACGGCAAATTACATTTTTCAATGAAAAGACCGTTCAATGAAGAACGGTCTTTTCTTTACTATTGATTTAATTGCAGGCAAACAGTATCACCTGACGCTCCTGCGCGATTTTTTCAAGCAGCGCCATTGCCTGACGGCGGCGGTCGGCGTCGAAATTCACGAGCGCATCGTCGATTATAAGCGGACAATTCGCACTCTCGGGCAGAGCCAGCGAGCACACGGCAAGCCGCACGGCAAGATACATAAGGTCAAGCGTGCCGGCGCTCAGGTATTCGGCGTTGCGCGGAACGTTCCCGCCGGCTTCATGCACCGTGGCGGAAAAGTCGCGGTCGAGCATGACCCCGTCGTACTTTCCGTCGGTCACAAACTGCATATACTCGGCCGCAAGCTTGCCGAGCGCCGGCGAGAAGCGGCTTTGGATATCCTCATCGGCCTTGCGCATGGTGTCGATCGCAAGCGCTATCGCGTCGTATTCCGCGCTTATTTCCGCATACTCGGCCTCCATGCGGCTTATTTCCGAGCCGAGCACCAAAGGATCGCCCATTGCGGCAAGTCTTCCGCTGTGCTCTGCCATCTGCGCGGAAATGCGGCTGCATTTTGCGCGAGCCTCGGTCAGCCGGCGGCTGAGCTGGGCGGCCTGATTATCGCCGCCGGTGAAGTCGAGCTGAGTGAGCGTTTTGCTTTCGGCCTGCTCCTGACGGCGGCGCACCACCGCAAGAGCCTCCGCGCTCTCCTTCTCGGCGCGCTGCGCCTCGGCATAGTTTTTGTAAAGCTCAAGATATTCGTCGATGCTTGCGGCTATATCGTCCTCGGACTCGGCTTTATATTTTGCAAGGAGCTTGCGCCTCTGCTTTGCGGCCTCGTAATTTTCCGTTTTGCGCCGGGATGCGCGGATAAACAGCGCAATGCCTGCCGCCAGAGCGACTGCTGCCGCGACAAACGCGTGGATCATCAGATCCGGCAGCAGGAAGCCTGCCGCGACGAGCGCGCCGCACAGGATCATGAGTATTATCGCGAGCACCGGCGAGCTTTTGCGCTCGGACCGCTCTTTTAATTTCATCGAATTTTCAAGGTCTGTCTTGACCTCGGCCTTGGCCTCCTCGGGCTTACGCTCGCCTATCGCGCAGGCGCACAGCGCCGCCCGGCAGCTATCGCGACGTTCGGCGGCCTTATCGTGGCGCTCGGTCGCTGCATTGACCTCATTGCGCACGCCCTGAAGACTGCTGAGTGCTTCCTTGCGGACGACCTTGCGGCTCTCGATGACTTCGGCCTCGATGCGCTCGCACTCCTGCTTTGCCCTTTCAAGCTCGGCGGCCATATTCTCACGATTCTGAGCCGCATCCGAAAGCTCGGCCAAGAGCTGCTTTTTATGCGAAAGCTCATCCTCAAGTTCCGGAAGGCGGCCATGGCGGTTGAAGCGGCGCTTGCGCTGCCACTGGCGCAGGCGGCCGTCGGCCTCAGTGAACGAGCAGTCCTCGTCTCCGCTTGATACAATGGCGCTTATGCGCTTTTCAAGCTCGGCGCTGTGCGTTACGGCGACCTTGCCCTGCTCGACAAAGGCGCTGCGGCGGAAAACATCGCGGCTGACGCCTGTGAGCATCTCGCCGGCGTTATTTCCGTTTAAGCCCTCGACGGACACGCTCGTGCCTGTATAGACGGCGGAAAACTCGCGCATTGGCGCGGATGCCGTTTTCGTCGTGCGCGTTATGGTTATATCCCTGCCGCCGCTTTCAAGCTGCATGCTGCCCTGCATCGCAGAGCCGGACCACGGCGCAAAGCGCATTTTATCCGGCAAAAAACCGGCCTTCTGACGCTCGGAGCTGTCAACGCCGTAGAGCATGGCGCGGACAAACGCGCACCATGTGCTCTTGCCGCTCTCGTTGGGCGCGGATATGACGTTGAGTCCGTCGTGCAGCTCAAGGCTTTCGCCCTCTAACTTTCCGAAGGTCGCGTCAAGCCTTTTGATCATCATGGCGCACCACCTCCTCGCGATTATCCAGTGCGGCAAGCCCCCAACGGGCCGCCTGAGTTATCTTCTCGCGCTCGGCGTCGGTTTTAGCCTCGTCAAACGCTGTTTTCAGACGCATGAGAAATCTGCCGCGCAGATTATCCTCGCCGGCGCTTTCCCAAACGTCGCGCTTGAGTCTCGTTTCGTCGCGAACCTGAAGCGAGAAAAATCTCTCGCCGACAGCCGAAATGATCGCATCCGGCTGAGGAGGCTCAGCCGCCTCGCCGCGCAGAATAATACGGTAGACGTCGCTGCGTGTATTCTCCGGCAGAGCCGCGAGAACATCGGACACAACGTCGCCGCTCTTAAGCTCAACATTTAATATCTCGTACTTTCGCTGCGCAATGCACACCGGCTTTACGCTGCATCCGTTTCCGAGGGTAACGATGTAAACGTGCTTCTCGCCCGTTTCGTCAAAGCCGCGTCCCTCCGGGCAGCCGGGCCATGCATAGTAGGTCGAGCCGCATTTTTTAAGGCCGCTTTCCTTATGGATATGCCCAAGGGCGATATAATCCATGCCGGAGGCTGCGATATCAGTCTCGCTTATGGGATCATAATTTGAAGCACCGCCCACCTCGCCGTGGATGCACATTATGTTTTTTGCGCCCGTACCGTCTGCGGCGGAGAAGCCGCCGAGCATACCGGCGCTGTATTTATCGCAGAACGCCGCGCCCCAAACATTTGCGTTCAGCTGCGGCAAGGCCACGCATTCCGGCGTGGAACTTTTAAATATATGTACGTTTTCGGGAAATCTCACGCGCGCATACGGCGAGCGCGGCGAGTAAAAATCGTGGTTGCCGGGAGATATGAACACGGGCGCGGATATGCTCCCGAGCGACGAGGCAAGCGCCTCGGCCGTTTCGGCATAGGTGCTGTCGGAATCGAGAAGGTCACCTGCCAGAAGCACGATATCAACGCTCTCCTCCTCGGCAAGCTGCGCAATGCGATGCAGCAGGCGGCGCTGCTCGTCTCTGCGCTGCGCGGCCTTGGCAGCGCCCAGTCCCTCAAAGGGCGAGTCAAGGTGCAGATCCGCCGCATGCAGGATTTTAAGCTCACTCATGTGAATCTTACCCCCTCTGCACTCAGGCATTTGCCGGTTTCGGGATCGATGGTGAACACGCAGCCCTCGAGCTTTGCCGGGCCTTTGGCCGAATCGTATCTGCGCGGAGGATCGCCGAAGAATTTGCCGATCGACTGCTCCGGCTCGATGCCGATAACGGAATTTATTGCGCCCGTCATGCCGAGGTCTGTTATATATCCTGTGCCGTTGGGCAGAACGCAGGCGTCGGAGGTCTGCACATGCGTGTGCGTTCCCCAAACGGCGCTCGCCTTTCCGTCGAGCAGGAAGCCCATTGCACGCTTTTCGCTCGTGCCCTCGGCGTGGAAATCGACGAGGATGATCTTCTCGCGTATCTCCTCCATGTATCCGTCGGCAATAACGAAGGGGTTATCCGTGTTCGTATCGAGCGTAAAATGTCCCATAAGGTTCATAACGCACACGTCGCCAAAGCTCGTTTTATAAACGTCTATGCCGCGTCCTGGGCACTGCGGCGCACAGTTTGCCGGGCGCAGGATCTTGCGCCGCTCGTCAAGATACGGACGCAGCTCGGTGCGCGTCCATGTGTGGTTGCCGAGCGTGATGACGTCCGCCCCGGCGTGCAGTATGGCGTCCGCCTGGCGCGGAGTTATGCCGACAACGTTTGCGTTTTCGCCGTTTACGACGACAAAATCAAGCTTAAGCTCCTTGCGCAGACGGCGCAAATTTTTAGTAAGATAATCCAGCCCCGGCTCTCCGCACACGTCGCCGACGGCAAGAATTTTTACACTCATAAAAAAATTCTCCTCTCCTGGAGTAATGAGTGTAGTATAGCACAAATTACAGTGCAGTAGCAAAACAAAAATGGCCATAATATATTTCGGAGGTGTAAACAATGACTAAGACAAATTTTCTCGTTGGCATGGGCATAGGCGTGGCAGTCGGCTCGCTTGCCGGAATGACCGTTTCCGGTGCCAAGAAACCGCCGAAAAACATCGTCGGCAAGACGCTTAAAACGATGGGCGAAGTAGTTGACGCGGTATCAAGCTCCATCGGCCTTTAATTATTTTGGCTTATATGGCCGAAAATAATTAAAAAAGGCTTGCAATTCCTTTCCGGCTGTGCTAATATACTAAAGCGCTAAGCAATAAGCGCCGTTAGCTCAGCTGGATAGAGCGTCTGGCTACGGACCAGAAGGTCAGGGGTTCGAATCCCTTACGGCGTGCCAAAAGCAGCAGCTTTCATCATTGATGAAGGCTGCTGTTTCTTTTTATCTTGCCGTGAGGAATTCGAACCCTGAGAGGGTAGGAGCGTTAAGAAAATATGCCAGTGGCATATTTTTAGCTCCGATGGGCGCAGCAGTTAGCTGCAAACCCGCAAGATTTTGCATAGCAAAAGCTTAATCCATTATGGCGCGCCAAAAAACTCCCAAGTCGTTGAAACCTCGGGTTTTCAATTCATTGTTATACTAGTATTCAACCGTAAAAAATTATGCAAATATGTTGATTTTTAGCATTCAGGGGCATATAATGTAAAAATGGCTATGCTTGCGCAGTCCTTTTTGCGTTTGGCATATTATGTTGACAACAAATAGTAATGTTTCCGTCACTTTTTCTTGCATTCAAGCACAACATATTGATTTTCAGTGATTAATAATCATACATTTAGCGGTTGCATTTTTTCGAGTATTATCATACTATAATACTATGATACAGGCTCCGCCGCGCCTCTCTTTGATGCGTACCATGGCGGGGTCGTTTTTTTTGGAGATAAAGAGATGATGGAGTTAAAAAAGCGCACATCCATAGCGGAGCAAATTGAACTCATGGAAAAGCGAGGTCTAATCATCCGTGATCATTCCATAGTAGCTAAGGCTCTTCGAAACCTGAATTATTATCGAATTTCCGGGTATCTACACGATTTCAAAAAGCCCGGAGCCGATGAATACGAAGACGGTTTAACAGGGGAGCGCTTACAGGCATTATATGACTTTGACAGGCGTTTTACCAGCATACTCATGTTTGCGCTTGAGTCTATTGAGGAAACCCTCAAGGCTCGTTTAGCATATTTGGTAACAGAGAGTTTTCCGGATGATCCTCTGATCTATCTGAGCATGGATATCTATCGGGATCAGAATGATTTCGAAAAATTCAAAAGGCTCTTTAGCAACGCGGTAAGGAACAATGGAGAACTCCCGTTTGTAAAGCATCACCATGATAAATACGGTGGTAATCTACCGATGTGGGTAGCCGTTGAGCTTTTCACCATGGGGAACATACACGCAGTGTATGACAATCTCCAAACACCGTACAGAAAGGCCATCGCCAAGTCGTTCGACTTAAATGAAAAGATTTTATCAAGCTGGATAAAGAACCTAACTTATACAAGAAATCATCTTGCACACTATATGAGGATCTATAATTTCAACTTTGGCCGAACGCCAAAAAAGAAAAAGGGGCAGCCTGAATCGCCTGTGCCAAACATGATTTTCGACCAAATACAAGTGATGGCTTATATGTATGCAGACAGGGAAGAATGGGATAATTACATATTGGCTGAAATGCAAAGCATTATCGATAAATATGGAGCCTATGTATCACTCTCCTCAATAGGTTTTCCCGAAAATTGGAGTGAGATGCTGCATAGTCGGGCGGATGACAGTCAATATACACCGGGAAAAATTTTTAGTGTTTTGCGACAACTTAGCCAAAACTGCTGTAACTCGAGAATATCAACTTTATTGTCAAGTTTTATTCGCTTTAAAAAATTTTAAAGCGAATAACTGCACATTGCCGCAAAAAACCGCAGGCCGGATATCCGGTCTGCGGTTTCCTCTTATTTTTCAAACATCATGTTCAGGTCGCAGTCGGCATTTATGCCAGGGACCGTGCCCTTGAAGCTGTACTGCCAGAACTCATGGGCATAGTAAAAGCACGGATAGGTGCTTATTCCGACGCACCAGAAGGTGTAGTCCTCAAGCTGCGCAAGGTCATAGCCGTAGTAGCCGGTATCATTATATATGTACACGCCGGCATCGAAGCCTGCCGACTCTATCGTTTGGCAGAACTTCACGGCACAGGCCGTGAGCGTTTCGTTATCCAGCCCGTCCGTGCGCGCGGTGTCGCCCGATATGCGCTCCCAGTCAAAGAACACCGGCAGATCGAGCTTACGGTCGCCGAGAAGGTCGAGCACGAATTTTGCCTCGGCTTCGGCCTCGTCCTCGCTTATCGCCTGCGAGAAGAAATATGCACCCACACGAAGTCCGGCCGCCTTTGCGCCTTCAATGTTCTTGATGAAATTATCGTCGGTATACAGCTCGCCGCTTCCGTAGTACATGCCGCCTGCGCGAACGATGGCAAAGCGCACGCCGCTGTCGTAAACCTGCTGCCAGTCGATATCGCCCTGATACGACGAAACGTCAACGCCGCGGCTGGCCTTGTATTCGCGCCCGGTGTAGGTCAGGTTTCCGCTTGCGTCGTTAATAAACTCTCTCTTGTCAAGATCGTTGAGCGCAACGCCGTCCTGCGGAGTTATCCACACATAGTCGTCGCCGTTGAACACCTCGACCATGCCATAGTACGGGTCTGCCTCACGCGCGGCCTGACGGCGCAGCTGCACTGCGGCATAACACGCCAAAAGCAGTGCCGCTATGAGGATCACTATGAAAACCGGCCTTATCCCACCGCGTTTTTTTGTTTTTCTCTTTGTATTTTTCATGCCGCCATTTTATCACGACATTAAACGGCTGTAAAGTTAACAATCTTCTAATGACGCCAGAAGATTCCTGCCGCCGTAGCTCAGCGCGCTTTTCAGGCGCTCGCGGCCGCGCTTTATCGTGCGGCTGACGCTTGATATGTGAAGCCCCAGCTCGTCGGCAATATCCTGCATGGGCATCTGCTCGATATAGTACATGCCGATCAGCTGCTTCTGGCGCTTTGTAAGCTCCGAGTTTATCGCGCGGCGAAGTGCGCCGGCAGCGCCGCCGGACGCATCGGACACGAGCCTTATGTACTGGCGCAGAGCCATGTATTCCTCCTGCTTAGCAAACATATTGAGTTTTCTTTCCTGCATTCATATCATCTCCGTAATAATTTTCAAGGTAGCGCGAAACGGCTATCGTATCGCGCATCATGCTTGTGAGTATGGCTATCCGGCGGCGCAGACGAAGCCTGTCGATCTCGCACATCGGCTCGCCCTCGAGCTTAAGGTTCAGCTCTTTTATTCTGCCCCGGCACAGCATTGCGCTCTCGCGGTATTCCGCGGAAAGTTCGCTGATTTTCATTCGTTTCCTCCCTGATATCGCAAAGAATAAAATAATTAAAATTTTTGTTGACAAACCCTGCACTGTTTGCTATTATATTTGAGCCGGTATCGTGCTGGTGTAGCTCAGTTGGTAGAGCAGCTGATTTGTAATCAGCAGGTCGGGGGTTCGAGTCCGTCCACCAGCTCCACCTGTATTTAAATTGCATATTGTATTTGGGGGATTTCCCGAGTGGCCAAAGGGGACAGACTGTAAATCTGCTGGCAATGCCTTCGGTGGTTCGAATCCACCATCCCCCACCATCTGGGGTAGACACTTTAGATGCCTACCCCATTTTTGTCAGTATTCATGCGGGTTTGCGGGCTTTTTAGAGCGCAAAATCCAAAATGATTTTCCATAGATGCCTTTTCCATAAAATGGCAATATCAAGATTTTTCGTGAGCAGATGCGGGGCTTCCGCCTGAAAATTCAGGCCGGAGGCCCCGCTTTTTTGCGTTTATCACCCTTTTTCCCGTTGTCGGAAGTGTAGAAGTTTCCGGCAGTTTCATAGATAGATTGACGAATCCCTAAAACGGGCTAATTTTAAGCCCTCAAGATACAAGGGGGTAGTGCGCCCTTTTTTAGAACCTCTCCGGCAGGCCGCCGGGGAGGTTTTTCGCAGCGATTTTTCGCTTTCCCCCTCTCCCACACCCTCACCCCCTAATTACTTACCAGCTGGGAAAGAACAAGCATTTCTTTCCAGCAAGCTTACTCAAAACCAGCAACCTCTCCAAGTTTTCAACAATCGCCAAGAAAGGATGAGCAAAACCATGAACATCGGCATAGACCACGGCTATTACGCCATCAAAACCCGGCATTTTTCTTTCCCAGCCGGTATCGCTGTTTACAGCCATGAACCTTACACCCTGCAGAACACGCTGGAGTACGGCGGGAAGTTCTTCGTGTGCGGGACGGGCAGGCAGCCCATCCTGCGAAACAAGATGGAGAACGACAACTACTACCTGCTTACCCTTGCCGCTATCGCCAAGGAGATCAAGCAGCGCGGAGAAAAGGCTGAGTGTTCCGTAAACCTCGCCTCAGGGCTGCCTCTGGCCGGTTTTGGCCGTGAGAAAAAGCCCTTCCGGGAGTACCTTCTCCGTTCTTCCCAGCCTGTGTGCTTCAAATTTGAGGGAATCCCCTACAAAGTAACCATCGAGGATGTGAAACTGTTCCCACAGGGGTATTCCGCCATCGCCATCCATCCTGAACTTATCCAAAACGAACCTTCTGTTCTGCTCATGGATATCGGCGGCTGGACGGTGGATCTCATGCGGCTGGACAACGGCGTTCCCAACGCTTCGACCTGCCGCAGCTTGGAGCTCGGCATGATCCGGTGCATCGACGAAACAAAAGAACAGATCCGCCGCGACATTGGGATGTCCGTTACCGACGCCCAAGTAGAGCGCGTGCTGGCCGGAAAAGCCTGCAGTATGGACGAGGAAGCCCGAAGCATCATCCAAAAGCAGGGCCGCCTCTACACCGAACGGCTTCTCTCGGCAGCCATGGAATCGGGGTTTGACCTGAAAGCCATCCCGGTAATCATGCTGGGCGGGGGCGCGGCGGTGGTTAAAGGCAACGTGAGCGAACAGGACGGCCTGTGCCGGGTTTTCGCCCTGATAGACGACCGTGTGAACGCCGAAGGATTCGAGCGGATTTTGGGGCATTTGTCGGGCGGTGTGAGCAAGGGATGAATAGGCCCCTATTCGGTTTCCGCCCCAACCTCCAGAATGAACGCCACCGCAGGGCTTGGGAAATCCTGCAGGCTGTGCCGGACGGGCAGAAAAACGCCTTTCTGGTGCAGGCGATTCTGGAGAGCGAAGAAAAGGAAACCTTTGAAACTACCCTGCGGCGGGTGCTGCGGGAAGAACTGCAAGCTGTCCCTTCCCAGCCTGTGAAGCAGCCGGAGGAAGCCATCCCGCAGGAGATGATGGGCTTCCTCGGTTCCCTGCTGGGCGAAGATTAACTCTGTTTAAAACGAAAGGAACCGATTTATGAGAAAAGAAATTTACAAAATCAAAAACCCCAAGCATATTGTGTTTGGCGATCCCCTGTATTTCGAGGATTTCAAAGGGGCCGAGCTCAAACGCCTCACCGTGGATTACAAAACGCCCAAATCCTTCGACGCGGCCCGGCTTGTCCTGCTGGAAAAGCCGAATGAGAAATACCCCGAATACACAGACCGGACGATGACGCTTTACCTTGCCCCAAGGCAGACCATAGACGTCTATGCCGATGAGAAGATCTACGCCTTCCAAAAAATAGATGGCAAATCCATCGGCGTGGATACCGCCCGCTATTACCTCAGCATTGACGGGCGCGACGATATAATCAGGACCGGCGCGGATGGCTGGTGGGGCAGCTTTGAGGAATACTATCGGGAAAACGGAAAAAGCCGCATCTCAGACGCCGTTGTCCTGACGGTTGCAATACCGGAAGAACAGGATTTTAACTGGATGAAGCAGATGGCCGGATATTTCTTTGAGGATATGCAGCCGGTCACCCCCAAAAAGCAAAAGAAAATGGATGAGCCAAGCCGCTGAAAGCCCCAAACATAGCCCTTGTTGGTTGTGACGTTTGTCAGCCCTGCTTTGGCTGAAAGGTTGTTGCTCTTGGTAATAGCTTTATCGGGCGAGTTGCAGTATGCTTGTGTTGCCCGAAAGGGAAAGAAACGAAAAAGGAGCGATAGGGCATGGAAACCAAGGGCATCACCTGCAAAATCCCATTAGACCTGCACAATCGCATCAGCGAGGAAATCAGGGAAACAGAAAGCACAATCAGCAAATTCATCGAAATGGTCATTATGGAGCACTATGAGAAAGGGGCTGTCAAAGTCATGGAAAAAAGAAGAACATTAGCATTTCAGGTGAGCGAGGAATTGTTCCAGAGGGTAAAGGAATACCTTGAAAACTACGAGAAAACCTACCACCGCCGCCTTACCCAAAAGGAATTCGTCATCGGGCTGATCGAGCAGGCGCTGGAAGAAGCGGAGGAAGAATTCGAAGCAGCCAGAGCAGCCGAACAGGAAGAACAGGCGGAAAGCGGCTGGGAAGCCGCAGAAGGCCCCGAAACCGACGAGGATGAGGAAGTGCCCGATTACGAGGAACCAGAGGGCTGGGACGATTCAGAAGCCCCTGCCGAAGATGAGGGGCCGGAGAGCGAGGAAATCCCCGCAGAGAGGGATGACAGTGATGAAGGCTGCCCCGGCGGGTACCCGGACGAAGAAACCCCGCAGGAGGATGGGCCGGAAGGTTGGGAGCAGGACGATGACGAGGAAGAAGAAACC
>ERZ780137.931-NODE-931-length-20269-cov-15.379588_pt1 | contig 20269 bp, 22 predicted proteins | sample MGYA00511020_ERZ780137 | MGnify/ENA primary metagenome ERZ780137 (study PRJEB29588, sample SAMEA2157917) | human gut metagenome | biome: human gut; feature: human-associated habitat; material: faeces | place: Denmark | collected 2008/2010 ... | reverse complement strand
AGGAGCGACTCAATGCCAGATGTGAGCAGATAAAGTCACAGGTATCTGAGATAAAGGTACAGGTAAAATCTACTGCCAAGAACATTGTTGATGAAACAAAGGCAAAGGGCAGGGCGGCACTTTACAGGGTGACAGAGTTTGTAGGAATCAAGAAAAGACTTCTCAATGTCAGAACAGCAGTATTTCGATTGTATGAAAACTATTGTAAAAAAATGATGCAACATGACATAATCGGATTGACTAAAGCGGCATAGATATTTATAATATAGACAAAACGAAAATGACATGAACGGAGGACAGGGTAATGGAGAAAACGGTAACACTTGAAGAGGCATTAAAAAGAATTGAGGAGCTGGAAAAAGAGAATGCAGAACTTCGGGAGGAATTGGAGTATTACAGAAATCGTAAGTTAAGCGGTCGTCAGAAACATAACGCCAAGTGGATGGCAATTTATAATGATTTTGTTGTTGGGTATGAGAGTGGCATGACAATGGTAGAAATTGCGAAGCGGAACAATGTCAGTGAGAGGACGATTTATAGGTATAAAGCGTATTATGACAAACTGAGGGAAAAAGAGGAATAGACCATTTTACTGGCGTCAGTAAAATGGTTCAATGTGGGAGGAGAAAGTTTAATATGGAAAAGAAAATGATTAACAGAAATAATAGAACAATAATAACAAATCGGACATATTGCTGATGTCAGCAATATGTTCATATGAGAATTGCGGACGATTTTTTTGACCGCAAATGGATGGAGGAGTTCCATGGCAGAAGATAAAAAGAAAGATGAAATTGCAGTAATTGAGATCAATGAAGAATTTATGAAACAAAAATTATATGAATTTCGGGGGATGTAAAGTATTATTAGATGCAGATCTAGCTGAAGTATATGGATATGAACTTAAGGCTTTTAATCAGCAGGTAAAAAGAAATATAGAAAGATTTCAGAATGATATGATGTTTCAATTATCTGATAATGAAGTTGAATATTTGCGGTCACAATTTGTGACCGCAAATATAAGCAAGCAAATCTCGCAGCAATCCTTACATTTTTACGGAACAAGGTGTATACATGTTAATGACTGTACTAAAAGGGAAACTTGCGGTAAGACAAAGCATTGCATTGGTGAGAACCTTCAAAAGAATGAAAGATTACATTTTAGAAAATCGAGATCTTATTGGTCAGAGGGAAATACTTCAGTTAAGCATGGAGACAGCTAACAACAGAATGGAAATTAACAAAATCAACTCAGATATGATATCACTGGAAAAGCAGATTTTAGATGTTGCAGAAGGACTGAAGGATGTTGTAACAAAATCTGAGTTGGCTAATATGATGAACAGCTTTGTTTCAGATGATGATGAAAAGTGGCTCATGTTTAATGCAAAATTTAGTAGTGCAGATGAGGTATATGAGTCCATCTATAAGCAGGCAAAGTCATCAATATATGTTGTTGATAATTATATTGGATTAAGAACGCTGGTACACCTTAAGAATTCTCCGACTGGAGTAAATATTACTTTGTTCAGTGATAATGTTGGGAATAATAAACTTCATAATATAGAATTTACGGATTTTTGCAAAGAATATCCATCCGTAAAAATATCAATGAAAAAGACAGGCGGTATAATTGATAACCCGGTATATATGGGGAAGATAGCATATGGACGCAGGCGTACAGAGAAGAAATCAGAAACCCGTAATGAAACTCATGTAGTAGAGCAATCGGATTTCCCTGTTTATGAGGGAGTTCATGAAGCAATTATTTCAGAGGAAGACTGGGATCTTGCACAGGAAAAACGTTCAAAAGATAAAAGATAGCTTTATTGCTATTAAGGCAGGAGAAAAAAGTGAGCGAAGGAAAAGTAAGAAAGGGATTTTATATTGAGGAAGATTTGCTGGAACAGGTGGATGGACTATTGGAGAAGGCAGATGTGAAATCAAGAAATGAGTTTTTGAATCAGGCACTGAAATTTTATATTGGCTATTTGGCATCAGAGAAAATCGAAAACTATATGCTTTCCACTATCTCCTCAGTTATGCATTCTACTGTAAAGGATAGTGAGAACCGAATGGCCCGTGCAATGTATAAACTAGCAGTGGAAACATCCAAACTGTCTCATGTGATTGCGTATAGTCATGGAGTAGATGAAGAGGCACTCAAGAAGCTACAGGCAAAGTGTACGGATGAAGTGAAAAGAATTAATGGTGCAGTAACATTTGAGGAGGCCTATTATTATCAAAATCAAAGCTGACGATATATTCTGTGTGAATAACATAGGATAGGAGAAATCGGATGAGTGCAATTGAAGAATTATTTAATCAGATAATAATGCGCGGATGGGAATGGATTTGGAGTGTACCATGGTATTGGATACCAGCAGGGCTAGGATTTGCATTTCGATTTGGATTATTGAAATACAAAATATCGGATTCAGAAATGCGAGTCAGAGCAATCTTAAGAGATATCGGTATTATTTTCGTATTAACAATATTGTGGTCGGGTTTGAATTCCTATGAATTAGATAGTAATGCAGTAGTGATGGTTTTTATCTTGACTTTCGTTTACATTGCGTATGGTTTAGCAGAAAGTTGCGAAGAAACGGGAGGAAGTACAGAAAGCATATTACTGATTTTAAAAAGTGTATTATTAACAATGCTTTCATTTCAAGAAATAGGTGGAACTATTTTGGGAGCAATAGTGACAATTGGAATGGCTGTGATGGCATATAAGTTTTGGATCTGTAAAGAAAAGAAGACAGATTTGTTTGAGATAATCTTTTTATGTGTAGAAGCAGTTGTTTTGTCTATCATTGGTGAAATATATAACATACAAGGAATAGGGATTTTTCTATTTATATTTTTTGAAGAAACAGCATTATTCCTTTTAAACTATATTGTTAGGTATATAGCGTCTGTATTCTTCGGAGAGGCAGAGGAAAACTATTACTAAAAGTATGAAGTGCTGGAAAAGATGAATAGGAAGGAGGATACTAATTGAAAGATTTCGTGAGTTACATTAAGAATTATTCGACAAGAGATTTTGTTTATTTTTTTTCGAAAGTGTCAATTGAGTTATATAAAAAGCAGTTAAATGAACCGGAAGCAGAATTAAGGTGTAGTATCACATTTCCATTGAATGCTATCTTACATGGATTTATACATCGGCAAGTGCAGGTAATGTTGTCAGCATGGGATATTCAAGATATGGCGTATGTCTCTATAGTCAGTGCAAATGATTACAGAAAAGAAATTATGACAAGAGAAAAGGCTGGGACGGTGGTAAATTTGTATAGAGGATATGAGAATGAACATTCCAATAGCGAATATATCAAAGATGCAAAATTGCCTGATATATTTAAGTTTATGATGGGCATGACATATGAACAGTTTAAGTATCAGAATTTAGCATGGACATACCAGAGCTTTAGCCGAAATTATCATATTTTGCTTGGCTCAAGTAAAATTAGCAGGGATGAGATTGTAGATATAAATGAAATTACAGAAGAATTGTTTGGTATGAGTGCAGACGAGTTTATGACCAATGTACTTTATTTGTTGTGGTTATGCAGTGAGCGTCCCGATCCGTTAGGGGCAGAGGATGATTTATATAAGCACGGGGCAAACAGCATACTCACTAAAGAGAATTTGGAGAAAATTATTAATTATTATTCTGTTACATATGATGATGTAAGGAAGTCTCCAATACAGAAACAATTGTTTTATAGCAAACCTTTTGTGATTACTCAAAAGAACAAAGAGCCGATTATGGTCAGTATGTATTTGGTACAGATGCTCTTTGCAGATGGTTTATATTGGTTAATTCGAGATTATTATTATAAGAATGGTAAGGGAACCGGGTTCATTAATGCTTTTGGCAGAATGTTCGAAGAATATTTTATGGAACTGGCTGAGATTTACCTGACAGAAGATATGTGGCACAAAATCCCAGAACAAGACAAAAAGAGTGCGGATTTCTTTGTAGAATTTGAGGATGCGGTATTCTTGTTTGAATTGAAATCAGGACTGCTTGGAATAAAGGCAAAGCAACAGGCACCAGATGTTCAACAGATTGATACATTTTACAAAAGAAATATTTTAGAAGCACATGAACAACTTAAAATGTCTGAAAAGGAATATCAGGGACAAAAGCCGGTTATTAAAATTTTTTTGCTGTATGAGAGTATGACGAATACGCAAATAGTGATGTCTTCGATACCAGAGATATTTGTTGATGACAGCAGATGTTATATCATGACCATAGAAGACTTGGAGATGATGCTGGCTACATATAAGAACGGTAAAGAAAAGTTTGAAAAGGTAGTAAAAGCATTAGTTACTAATCAGAACAGCAATGCTCAGGTTACGAGTGTTTTACATGTCTTGAACGATTGTGATGCTGTTGGAGATATGCACTTTATTGAAGACAGAGACTATTTTATGAAAATAGCAAAAAGAATGGAAAAGGAGTTGGAGGTATAATGAAATTCCTTTAATACTGTGGTAAAATAGGATATATTAATTCGAAATACTGCGGAGGTAAATATGCTTGATAATAGTATAGGGTGTTATGGAAAATTTGTTTCAGAAGTATTGACAGCAATCTCTCAACGCAATAGCAAAAGTAGGCTGGTTATTGCCACAATATGAAGGAATGATTTATGAATATAGAAATTTTATGTAATTAAGCTCCTTCTACAAGAAATGAGTAGAATAAAACCTTCAAGTCTACAGGATTTGGAGGTTTTCTTCTGCCCATTTTTATCAAAATGTCATTTCCAGGAAAGATACGCTGTGATAAAATGTGCTTAGATATTTTTGGTAATATAAGAGAAATGTTTAGCATGATGCTCTAAGTTTGAAAAGACGAAAGGAAATGTATAAAGATGAAATTAAATATGACATGTGAAACTTGTGAATTCGGCTCGAATAAAAGTTGTTGCGCTGAGAATAGTAAAAAAAATTATCAAAATATTACAGAGTGTGATGACTGGGGAGCATCCTTGGAATATTATTCAGAAATCATAGACAATGCTCCATGGTATATTAAAGAACCCTATAGAAGATGCCATATTAGTTATGATAAGTTTATGGATCTTTTAAGAAAAGATGATCAAGGAATAGGAATTGAAATCAATATTTATGACGCAATAGAGAAAGTTTATGAAGTAACACCTTGGGAATTGGCAGGGGTGTTAGGTGTATCAATAGGAGTACTTGGATATGCTAGGACAAGAAAGACAATAGACAAGAGAAAAAAGCAGTTTTCAAGTAGATTACATATTCCGGAAAGTTTTTTTGACCGGTTTCTATCTACGCAGCTTGAGGCATTAAAACAATGCAGAGAGGAATTCTATGAATTTTACGGAAGTGAAACCATTAAAAAGTTTAAGCAAAATGGAATAGATGCAATGCATTTAAAATTTGTAGAAGATGCCGCTCATGATAAAATTCTTAATGAACAATATCGAGAAGAATATCAATATAAGTATCAGCATGAGGAGAAAAATAAGATGTATCATGATTTATCAGATGATTATAAGTCAAGAGATTATGTGATAGCGATAACCTTAAAAGAGGGTGAATATTATGGAAATTTATTTTATGAATATAATTATGGTGGTTATGGATTATCGGTATCGATTATGAGAGATATATTGGACTTTGTTGAAAATCTTGATTGCGAAGAAATAGATGCATTAAATGAGGAAGGTTTATTAAATAATAACATTGGTTTAAAATCAGATATGAATGGCAAGGAAATTCATTTCGAATTGAAAAATGAAAGAGGAGATGTGCTAAAGAAGACAATATCGGAAGATGAGTTGCAAAAATATATTGTAGGCTATGAAATGATTAGATGTGATGGGCATGGGATGAAAAAGGAGCGTAGGCGATGTAGTTCTTGCCAAAATTTTAAGCCAATAGAAGGATGTGCTAAAGGAAATTGTATTGCCAGAGGAGATATAGTTCAAAGAAGTAGAATAATATGTGCATTTGATTATATTCCCAATAAAAATGAGTGTTGTAATGAGGAGACTTTCTATAATAGCTAAAATGGTTGGAATCAAGCCTCTAAGTCACATATGATTTGGGGGCTTTCTTCTGCCCATTTTGATTTCGGAAAATCTATCCGAAAAAGCAAAACTATGGTACAATTGCAAGTAGCGATATTTGCCATAGTAAAGAGCAGATTTCAAATCAAACCGAAGCCAATCAAAGGCTCGTCTAAGAAATCAATTCTAATCTTTTCTGTGGCAGGTGCATCTGGGTGCAGTATGCCGTTTTTACAGGACCCAAAAGGGACCATTGTGTCATTTTTTGAATCCAAGGCTTAACGGAAAGCCGAGGGTTGTGCATCTAAATTGCACACTCATGGCATGTGGAAACGGTGGTTTTGATGTCAAGAAAAGATAAATAAGAACCAGAAAGCGGCGTATTTCCGGGCTTTTTCGGAAGTTGGGAATAGAAGCCTAACTCTTGAAAAAGCTCGGTTTTCTTATATGGAAACATATCTACTGCAAAATGTGTGTCAGGTTGTGACCTCGGATTAGATGCCGCGATTTGAGACAGTGGATTAGATGTCAGGCATTTCGGGCTGATTTTTAGAAAACGAAAAGGGCTGACAACCAATCAGGCAACTCGATACTAATAGCATTTTCGGACAGTGAAATAGATATTGGGAGGAGAGGTAACTGTGGAATGTTGCTTTGCTTCATACGATGAATTTATAACAGAATATCAGACCTATAGGTTTGATGAGTGCTCCAACTGTAATGGATGTTGTGAGCTTATTGAAACAGATTTAACTTGTACTATCGAAGGCAGGATTTTGCATTTTTCTCCTATTCTTGTATTGCGTTGTAAAAAATGTGGAAATGAGTTCTTGCCTGAACATACGAAACAGATGATTGATGGCGCATATAGAACTGCTGTTAAGGAAAACCAGACTATAGGTGAATTTCATACTACTGGCTATAAGAAAAAATTTGAATATTGTACTGAGCAAAATTACGATTATGACCATAGGGATTATTACAATATTCCCGGTTTGTGTTACGATGAAGAGCATTCTGTCAAAGGTTTCCTGACCCCAGTATATTTTGAAAAGGAAGCTCTAGTGTTTTTCTTGGCCATGCCAGAATATGAAGTGGAAATATTCTCAGAAAGCTACGGATATATTGCGAAGAAAGATTTTTCAGGACTGTATCAGTATGAATGGAATGTTCCATTTGGATTTAATACTAATGGAAAATTGATAATGTGGCTTGGCGATATCGATGATATGGATGATAAAACAAAAGGGATATTGAAACCATTTAATGTTCCATCAGACCATTTATTGATTGATTCTGAATTCTATCAAGCCCAGATGAAATGCGTATTTAGTGAGCCTATAATCGAAAAAAGAATCTTGATAAACAAAGAAGCATTTATTTCAAACATAAAGAAAAAGCATTCCGTCGATTTATCGCATTTAACCGATGAGTGTCAGGAACATGAGAAAAAGGTTAAGAGACCGGTTGTTTTTACCGAGACTGCAGTTGCAGAAGTTATAAATGCCTACGATAAGATTCTTGTTGAAGGGTTTAACGTTAGCGAGATGAGAAAATTGTATGAACTACTATATGATTATTCTGAAAGAAATGCTAAATACACATCGTGGCAATCAATTAAGCTGATAGAAGCGATTTTGGTTAAACTTTCATTATCGGTAGATAACATAGATATAGCATCAGTAATGTCTCCATTATATATTCTTCATGATTATAGAATATTATTAGACCACTTGCTTTCAGCGGAAAAGATTTCTGATACAAAGCAGCATATAGTTTCTACACTTGGAGTACAAAGCTTTAATGACCAAGAAGCGATATATAACGAAGAAATTAAAAGACTGAATACTTTATTTAACTACTTAGAGGTTCTATCGAAATAAGAAAATTGTATAAGGAGTGTGACAAAGATGATTTCCGAAGAATTAAAATTGATTGTGGATAAATTCAACGAACAGGGGAAAATGAGTTTTCTTGAAGAAACAACAAAAGGAAAGATATCAGAATTTGAGAAGGAGCGTAGTGTAAAGCTTCCTACAAAATTCAAGGAATGGCTGTTGTTCTCTGATGGTGGAGAATTTTTCTTACCAGCAGGTATTCAGTTATATGGTATTGAGCATAAACCTGTAATTGATGTAGATAACAATAACAGACCTAGTGAAGATTATATCGTCATCGGTGCACTTGCATCAGGAGACCCTATTCTCTGTGAAAAAGCTGGTGAAAAAATCGCTATTTATAATCAGGAAGCCGGAAGAATTGAAGATGATGAAATCTATGATGATTTCACAGCTTTTTTGAATGACCTGTATGATTTGCTTGGCATAGGAGGTTGATTCCATGTCGAGACGAACAGCAGAATCCAATAAAGCGATACTTGCTGCTTGGAATAAGGAACAAGAACTTGTTCAGGAAGGTAAAGGAACAAGAGAGTGGACTCCAAAACAACAGCAAGATATTATTGAAAAAGGCAAAGCTTATGATGACGATGGCGTTGCATTTCAAGGTCAGCATATGAAGAGCGCTGAAATGCATCCGGAATATCAAGGAGACCCCGGAAACATTCAGTTCCTTACAAGAGCTGAGCATTTAGAGGCTCATAACGGAAACTGGAGAAATCCAACAAACTGGTATTATAATCCAGTAACTAAAGAAAAATTTGACTTTGGTGATGGCCCATTTATTCCGTGTGAAGTAATCCACTTGCCTGAGCCGATAATGAAGCCAAGCATAACTGTAGAGAAAAAAGAAGAAACATTAACAGAACTGATAGAAAAGGTTGAAACGGAAGAAACATTTAAAATTAAACCAGAAGCGGAAACAAGAACTATAAAACCGGTAAGTAATCCAAAACTCGATATCAAGCAATCTGGAGGTTTTGGAAATACGGTCAAAAAGGCCTTTAAAGCAGTAGTTGATTTTTCTAATCGTCATCCCGTTCTAACGGGAATAGTTAAGGCGGTGGGTGTAGCTGGATTGGCAGCCGCTGCAGATGCAGTAGCAAACGGTGGACGCTCTAGTTCTGGAGATAGCAGTTCAGGTGATTATAGTTATACAACATCACGGACTGGAAGCGACACTTTTGATGATAGCTATGATGAAATTTTAACTGGTGACGTAGATACAGATACTTCGGCGGAACGTTCATCACCAAAAGAACATACCGTTCGATCTCATGGGCAGCATTATATCAAAAATGGTGAGCGTGTGTGGATAGAGAAAGAGGCATATCCTCGCAGCGGAAAGAAAGATGAATCCCTTTTTCATATATTCTTTTAATATTTCCATAGCCCAGATACGGAATTGTGTACCATGAGGGAATTTTACATGGTAACCTACGGAGATAATGACGTCAAGGTTATAGCAATCTACATTATATTTTTTGCCATCTGTGGCAGTGTAGGAAAATTTTGCCAACACTGAATTTTTATCTAAATCCCCCTCTTTGAAAATGTTACGTACATGTTTTACTATAACACTGCGTTCACATTGAAACAGCTCTGCTATCTGGTCTATGGACAGCCATACAGTATCTTCATAAAAGGTAGTTTCTATCTTGGTTAAGCCATCTTTGGTTGTGTACATAATTATGCTTGAATTTCTTATACAATCAGTATAACATAATGGTCAGTGGCTGAAATCCATAGAATTTAAGTTGTCGATTATAGAAAAAAAGTTTATACTAAGTTTGGACAATGATACACAGAATGAGACAGTGGTCTCAATGTCATGAAAAGATAAATAATGAACTGAAAGTGGTGTATTTCCGGACTTTTTCAGGTAATGGAAATCTTTTGGAAAAGCTCATTTTTTTATACTCAAATGATGTACAAAGCATCGAGTCAGGATGTTGCACAAGAATACTCATTTGAGATGAATGCTTACAACAGTTCAAACGATTTTGAGATTGTGTTACGGATTGCAACTTTCAGGCATGATGCAGAAACGTTAGATGAAATAATGCATAAGGAGGTACTTCTTTAAATGCAATATGATTGGATAGATTTTTACACAGAGTTTGCTACTAAACTTCTTCATTTCAAGACCGATAGAAAGACTCTTATTCAGAAAATATATGCGGTGTATGACGCAACTGGAATTAGTGTTCCGAAACTTGAAAGTGGCGATGAGATTATTGATATTGATCCGTTTACCATCTTTGGTACATTTAACAAAGGAATCACAAATGCTAATAGAATCGCTATTCTTAATGGGATTGCGTCAGAATTCGAAATTTCTGCAACGGTGCCGAGCAATTTTGATGGAATTCCGGTTCTCAATAATCTGAAAGCGACATTCTATGGATTTAAGGATGATAGAAAAGCAAATGATATTGATAACCTGTGGAGCTTGTTTGAGGTAGCTCTTGCATTGGCTGATAATGACACAGAAGATAATCGCCAGAAATTCTCCAATGCTTATGACAAGGTACATGATCAGCTTTGTATTCGCTGGAATATTACGATGGCCCTTTATTGGATTCGCCCTTATACATTTATCAACTTGGATTCCAGAAATCGATGGTTTATATCTAATGCTCAGAATATGCCAGGCGAATTTGTTGTAGCCGCTGAGAAGAAATTGAAGAAAGTTCCATATGCAGCAGATTATCTTGAAATAAAGGATCTGTGTAAAAAAGTTCTGGAAGCGGGACAATATGAATACAAGAGCTTCCCAGATTTATCTTATATGGCATGGGTTATCTCTGAGAAAGTAAATCAAGAGAAGTCTATTGAAAAAGGAAAAAAGACTTCTAAAGCAGAATTTCTCAAATGGTTTATGCCATTATTACAGGCACTACGTGATTTGGGAGGATCTGCGACACCGGTAGAGGCAAGAAAGAAAATCATTGAAAACGAGCATCTGTCGGATGATGTGATAAACGAAACAAGAGGCAAAACGAAAGTTAACAAATTTGAAAATGAAGTTGCTTTTGCAAGAAATTATCTTGTTGGAGCAGGATACATCGATAAGAGCGTAAGAGGTGTGTGGACACTTACGGAAGCAGGCAAGTCAGTGGAGTTAACAGCTGAGATGGCATCGGATATTTTCAAAAAAGGGGTCTCTGATGCAAAGAGTAAGAAAACGAATGATAGTGATGCTCTTGCAGATAGTGATGTCGATACTATTCATTACTGGATTTATGCTCCGGGACAAAACGCTGATAAATGGGAAGAGTGTTATAAGAACGGTTATATGTTGCTGGGCTGGGGTGAGATTGGAGATCTTGGAATATTCAGTTCTAAAGATGAAATGAAACAGCAGATGAAGCAGGAATATGGCGATAGCAGCTCTTATAAGAATTCAGCTCATGCCACATGGCAGTTTGTCCATGATATCAAGGTTGGCGACATTGTATTTGCGAAGAAAGGAAACAATGGCATTCTTGGTAAAGGAATAGTTGAGTCTGACTACGAATATGATGCTGATCGTACAGACGAGTATTCAAATGTCAGGAAAGTTAACTGGATCAATAAGGGAAATTGGACAATTAACCATCAGGCACCGCAGAAAACATTGACTGATATTACTCCATATAGTGATTTTGTGCAGGAAATCAAAGACTTATTTGAAGACGATGATATGGTTGACGACGAGCAGGAACTTACCTATCCAGAGTACACAGCAGAAAATTTCTTGGATGATGTCTATATGTCTGAAGAAGACTATTCCAGATTAGTTGGCTTGCTTAGAAACAAGAAAAACATTGTTTTGCAGGGAGCTCCAGGGGTTGGAAAAACATATGCTGCCAAGCGTCTGGCTTATTCCATGATGGGTGTAAAAGATATAGAGCGTGTGATGATGGTGCAGTTTCACCAGAGTTATTCATATGAAGACTTCATTATGGGTTTTCGCCCATCTTCTACAGGATTCGAACTGAGGAAGGGAGTATTCTATAACTTCTGTAAGAAGGCCGAGATAGATAGTGATAATGAGTATTTCTTTATCATAGATGAAATCAATCGCGGTAATTTGAGTAAGATCTTCGGTGAGCTGTTTATGCTGATTGAAAATGATAAACGCGGAAATGCACTGCAGCTTTTGTATTCTGATGAGAAATTTGCGGTTCCAAAGAATGTCTATATCATTGGTATGATGAATACCGCAGACAGAAGCCTTGCTATGTTGGATTATGCACTTCGTAGAAGATTTGCTTTCTTTGATATCAAGCCAGGGTTCGAGACGCCGGGGTTCCGAGAGTATCGCATGGCATTAGACAATGAGAAGTTCAACAAGCTGATTAGCTGTGTAGAGAATTTGAACGGAGTGATTGCTTCTGATGAATCTTTAGGTGAAGGATTCTGTATAGGACACAGTTATTTCTGTAATTTACAGCCAGACACAATCAACGATGATTGGCTTTATGGTGTTTTGGAATATGAACTGATACCGCTGTTGAAAGAATACTGGTTTGATGAACCTATGAAGGTGAAAGATTGGAGTGAAAATCTAAGGAGCGCGATTAAGTGATACCGATACAAAACATTTATTATATGCTGTCCTATGCTTTTCAGATATTGAATGAGCAGGGCTATAGGAATATAGCCACAGAACAATTTAATAATACTGCTGAGCTGATGGCGGCTATCTTAGAAAAAGGTATCGCGAATCAGCTAAAGCGAGGGCTATGTAAAGAATATATTCCGCAGACGGAAGCATTTTCTTCTCTGCGAGGAAAGATTGATATTGCAGAGTCAATCAAGACACAGTCAATGCTGCGGAAACAGCTAATCTGTACATACGATGAGTTCTCTGTTAACAGCACAATGAACCAGATTATAAAATCTACAGTTGAACTTCTCCTGTGTTCAAATATATCAAAGAAGCGTAAGAAGAATCTAAGAAAGTTAATGATATATTTCGGTGAAGTGGATTTCATTGACTTGCATACAGTAAACTGGAATGTTCAGTACAATCGGAACAATCAGACTTATCGTATGCTAATCTCGATATGCTATCTGGTAGTAAAGGGACTGCTGCAAACACAATCAGATGGAAGCAAAAAGTTGATGGACTTTCTAGATGAGCAGAGAATGTGTAGATTATATGAGAAGTTTATCTTGGAATATTACAGGAAAGAATTCAAAAACCAGATAGCTGCGAATGCATCACAGATTCCATGGCAGCTGGATAACGAAGAAAACGCTATGCTTCCAGTGATGCAGAGCGACATTATGCTCCAGCGTGGGGATAGAGTTCTTATCATTGATGCTAAGTACTATGAGCATAGTATGCAGGTACAGTTTAACAAGCATACACTTCACTCGGCTAATCTTTATCAGATTTTTACTTATGTGAAGAATAAGGAATACGAATTGAGAGAGAAGGAGCATACAGTTTCAGGAATGCTTTTGTATGCGAAGACTGATGAAGAAATATATCCGAATAATGTATATCAGATGAGTGGTAACCAGATCACAGTCAGGACTCTGGATTTGAATTTACCATTTACAGAAATAGCAGAGCAGCTAGATACAATAGCAAAATTGCATTTCAGTTTATAAAGGAGGCCTCTTATTTGAAAAAGAAAAAAGGCGAAGTAACCATCCGTTCCAGCGCAGCGGAATACCTGACTTATGTTGCATCTATCGGTGATCAGCATGACAGCATTGAGATGCGCTATGAGGATGAGAATATATGGCTGACACAGAAGATGATGGCCACATTGTATGACGTTGGTTTGCCAACGATAAATGAACATATTAAAAAGATTTATGCAGATAGTGAATTAGAAGAGTCTTCAACTATTCGGAATTTCCGAATAGTTCAAACCGAAGGTTCACGTCAGGTGACTCGTGATACAAAGCATTATAATCTTCAAATGATTATTGCGGTTGGATTCAAGGTGAACAATGAACGAGCAGTGCAGTTTCGCAAGTGGGCCAATGGCATCGTGAAGGACTACACCATTAAAGGTTGGGTCATGGATGATGAACGCCTGAAAAATGGTGGATCCGTACTTACAGTAGAGTACTTTGACCGCTTGCTTGAGCAGATTCGTGAAATCCGTCTTTCGGAGCGTAGATTTTATCAGAAAATAACCGATATCTATGCTACAGCTCTTGATTATGACCGAACAGCCAAAACAACAAAGCAGTTCTTTGCAAAGGTTCAAAACAAGATGCATTATGCAGTTCACGGACATACAGCAGCAGAGCTGATTTATGAGCGAACAGATGCTGATAAGCCACATATGGGTCTGACCACGTGGGCAGCAGCACCGGAAGGAAAGATTGTAAAAAGTGATGTGAGTGTTGCGAAGAATTATCTTTCAGAGCAGGAAATGCGTTCATTAGAGCGTATCGTTTCGGCATACCTGGATCTGGCAGAGGATCGTGCGGAACGTCACATTCCGATGACGATGGATGACTGGGCAAAGCGTCTGGACTTATTTCTGATGGCTGATGACAGAGAGGTTCTTCAGGATGCAGGTAAGATCACAGCAGAGATTGCCAAGGCAAAAGCTGAAACTGAATTTGAAAAATATCGTGTTATTCAGGATAGGCTGTTCATGTCTGACTTTGATAAGTACATGCTGGAACTGGAAGAGAATGCGAAGAAGTAGTAGCATCGCCATTAAAATTTTCAGCTTGCCAAGATCGAGTGTATGGGAGTTGGGGCATTAGTCTGGATCGGTTACCGAAAACTGACATCAATCAGGACGTATCGTGCCATGTTGAGACAGTCACTCTTCTGACGAGAAAAGCCCGGTAAATCAAAGGGGTGCGCCGATTTGTGGCAAAAATGGTTGTGTGTTTCAGTTTCCGCAGAAAACACATGCGGAAACTGATTTACCCCAGGGGTAAGATTTTCGGAATTGTTGATATACATTTTGGCAAAAGGCAAAGTGTAGGGAGGATACATATGAATTTAAGTATTTTATTAACTGACTTTATTGATACAAAAGGAATGCTCAAAACATATAGGTTTATACCCATTAATCAATATAATAGAATAGTGGTTGATAGATTATCTGATATTTGTACAGATGTAAAGTACAGTTTACAAGGGACTACACAGGGTAGGTATCTGACGGGAGGGGTGCCGCCAGTCAGATTTTCCATGTGATGTTCAAGCTGTCGCTTGTGGCGGCTATGGTGGTGATCATCAAATCCACCACACGCCGCTTGTCATCAAAAGATACATTCTCCCAGGTATCGAGGTAGCCGGAAATCTGGCTGACCTGTTCCGGGCTGATGGCCTCCACAGTCAACTCCGCTATCCTTGCCAGAAGTTCCTGCTTGCGCCCGTCCAGTTCCGCTATCTTCACATTCACATAGGAGAACAGGACATTGTTTGCCCCCGTCAGACTGTCCACCAGCTTTTCAATCTCGCTGTCTACATGGGCAAGTTCCACTTGCAGGGCGGTGATTTTCGGGTTTGCCTTTGCCGCTTTCTTTTTTCCTGTCAGCGTCTTGTAGCTTGCCAGCTTCTTTACCATCTGCTGATAAACAACCGCTTCCAGTTCCGAAGTGATGATTTTCCCACAGCCAGGACAGCTTTTATTGTCCAGCCGTTTCGTGCAGCGGAGATACTGTTTGCCGGAGGGATTGTAGATACTCATAAGAGCATACCCGCAATTCCCGCACTTGATTTTTCCTGCCAGCCATGTGTGGGTGGCTTTCCGGGCAGACTGGATTTTCATGTTGTTCATCAGCTTCTTGCGGCAGGTCAGCCAGGTGTCGGAGGGGACGATACCCTCATGGGGAGCCAGTACCAGCATTTGGTCTTTTAAGTCGTTTTTCTTGCTGGCCTTTACATCTCGCCCTTGATACAGATAGCAGCCGTTCATGCCCGTAAAATCGGCAACGTCATTGACAATGACTGTACCTTGACTTTTGAAAAATTCGTACACATCAAGGTCTGCCTGCACATAGACAGGATTGCGTAACATCTGCGCCAGCGTGGGGCGTATCAGCTCTTTGCCATGGAACAAAATCCCCTGTTCGGCAAAGTACCGGGTAATGTCCCCGTAGGAAGTTGTGGGCTGGGCGTACATCTCAAACATCAGCCGGATATTGGCCGCTTCCTCCGGGTTTACCACCAGCTTCTTTGTGTTGATACCGTCCATCTTGATAGGCTCCGTATGGAAGCCGTAAGGGGCTTTCCCGCCCATCTTAAAGCCCCGCTGACTGCGGGAGTAGTAAGCGTCCGTTACCCGCTTCTGTATCGTTTCCCGTTCAAGCTGGGCGAACACGATACAGATATTCAGCATGGCCCGTCCCATCGGCGTGGAGGTATCAAACTTTTCCGTAGAGGACACAAACTCCACATTGTACTGCTGGAACAGCTCCATCATGTTGGCAAAGTCCAGAATGGAACGGCTGATACGGTCGAGCTTGTAAACCACGACCTTTGCAATCAAGCCCCGCTTGATGTCCCGCACCAGTTCTTGAAACTTCGGACGGTCTGTGTTCTTGCCGCTGTACCCTTTGTCTGTGTATTCCTTGCAGTTACCGCCTTTCAACTCGTATTTGCAAAATTCAATCTGGCTTTCAATGGAAATGCTGTCCTTTTTGTCTACCGATTGTCTTGCATAGATTGCGTCTATCCGATTGTTCATATTGTCGCTCCTTTTCTTAAAAAAGAAACGGAGCTGCTGACAGTTCTATTATACCGCCAGCAGCCCCGCAAATCAATGATGGGTTTGGAAAACCTTATGTCCCGGCTTCCTCACTCTCCCGCTTGTCGGCGTACTTGCGGAACACCTCATAAAGCTGCTGTTCCAGTTCCCGGCGTTTGGCTGCTTCCTGTTCCGGCGTGAACACCGGGGAGAGATTTTCCAGTGTGATTTCCTTTCCCTGAAAAGTCACGATTTCGATTTCCTTTTTGTATCTGATATTACTTATAAGATCACCTTTCCTTTCCATGCTGCCGCTGTTGCCGTTTCAGTTCCGCTAAAATCTCCGGCGGGATACGGTCAACCAGCCGCCGCATATCGTCCAGTTCGCTTTTTAACTTCGCCCGTTCCATCGTGTCATTCATCTTGCCTTTTTCGCTGGCCTTTGCCCTGACTTCCAGCTTTTCATTTTCCGCTAACAAGTCATTGATTGTGACCTTGTATTTTTTCAGTTGCCCGGAGAAGTTCTCCATCTGCGGAAACCACTTTTTCAGCATGGAGAGGGCTTCCTCTTTCTTCTTTCCGGCGTTCAGCGGGGTAATGCCGGAGAGAACCGCTTCAATGGCCCTCGCCTGTTTGGAGAGGTTGACCGCCTGTTTGAACAGCCGGGTGGGGATATGCTTCCGGCCCGTCTTGCTGGCGCTTTCCCCACGCTCCAGGTCGGGGTACTGCTCCACCATACAGGCGTGAAAATCGTCCTGCCACTTCGTCAGATTGGCCCGGTTGCCGATAATTTCTTTGGCGCACAGGCGGTTGTCCTTTGTCAGCGGCACAAAGACCAAGTGCAGATGGGGCGTTTTTTCATCCATGTGTACCATAGCCGAAACGATGTTCTCCCGGCCCACCCGGTCAATGAGGAAGTCCGCCGCCCTCTGGAAGTAGGCCGCTATCTCCTTTGGGGACTTGCCCTTGAAAAACTCCGGGCTGGCGGTAATCAGCGTGTCCACAAACCGAGTGCTGTCCTTGCGGGTGCGGCATCTGGCCTGCTCGATGCGGCTCTGAATGAAATGGTAGTAGCGGCCATCCGGCTTGACGATGTGGAAATTGTACTTGCTCCGGCTGGTGTCAATGTCCGGGTTGCTGGCGTACTGCTCCTTTTTCCGTTCATGGTGGGCTTCCAGCGGCCCCGCCGGGTGGCCCTTGTGCTTCTCAAATCGCAAAATTGCGTGTTGTGCCATTGAACTCCTTTCCCCATTCCATTCCTTTCCGGCGGGTTTTCCCGCCGAAAATATCTCTGATAGGATTGGAATGGAATGAATGTAAATAGATGGTTTTAATCTCTGTATTTCTATATACCGTCAGATTTCCGTACTTCAAGAGGATTGATTTTCGTACTCGCCAAGTACGGTTTTCAGCCCTCCGGCGTACCATAACCGGATTTCTTGAAGTCGGTGTTTGGAACCGCTTCATAGGATTTCGGGTAAATGCGGTTGGGTTTTCCACAGCCCTGTTTCTGGATTTCCACCAGCCCCGCATACTGCAACTCCCGCAGGGTGTTGACCGCTTTCTGCCGCCCGCAGCGGAGCAAAGCGACCACCTCGCAGATGGGGTAGTACAGGTAGACCCGCCCGTACTCGTCCGCCCAGCCGTTCTTCCGGGACAACTCCGCCCGGCGCAGGACAAAGGCATACAGCACCTTCGCTTCGTTGCTCAAGGGCTGGAATGTGGGTGCTTCAAAAAGGAAATTGGGGAGCCGGGTGAAACTGAACGCCTTTTCCGGCTGGTGAATATAAATCGTGTTTGTCATAGCGTGTTTTGTGGACGGTTAGAGGCCCGTTTTCCGGGGCGAATGATAAATGATACCAGCCGCCCCGGTTGAGGGCTTGCGGAGCCTTGCAAATCAAGGCTTTTCCCGCTCTTAACTGTCCACAGCAGACCTCCTTTTCCGTTCACTTTCTGTTTTCTGCCGCCTGTGAACTCTGGCGGCGCAGTCCGGGCAGTATTTGCCCCGGTTGGACTTCGGGACGAACACACCGCCGCACTCCGCACAGCGTTTCAAGTCCCTGTCCCGGTAAATCTCCGCTTCCAGCGTCCTGTCCAGCGGCAAGACCGCCCAGCGGAACCACTTGCAGCAGACGGAGAACGAAATCATCTGCGGACAGGCGCAGGTGTCGCCATCGTCCAGCGCAAGGCAGTTTCCGTCCTCGCAGTTGCAGCACTCCCGGCGTATCAGGCCGCTGGCTCGTCTCTTCTGGGGCGGGGTTATGCGGTAGGGGGAGCCGTCCGGCCTGTGTTCCAGCGGCGGCAGGTGTTGATAGGGTCTTTTGCTCATGCGTCCCTCCGTTTTCTTTGGCGTGTTCTGTTTCCAAGGTGCTTGTCCATCGATGAACTATCCCAAGTCTACACCTTTTTGACCGCCTGTGCCGTATATCCAAGAGGTAGGAAATCAGCCTGAAAAACTCCCTATTTCCACGCTCTCGGATTTGTGATATAATCAAAAAAAGATAAAAGACAAATTCAGGTTTCTGGTCTTCTTGCACAAAATAAAGGAGGAGCTATTATGCAAATTGTTTATATTCCAAGCGAATCAATGTCTGTTCAAGGTAAAAAAGATGAAATCTATAAAAGATATGGGAAAGACTGGAATATTAGAGAACAGGGAGGAGGTAACGGAAATTGGTTGTTGACCAGAAAAAGTGATGTGCTTGTAGATGGAAAAAGTTATCGTACTTTTGTACTTGAACACTACGGTAAATCCAAGCTGACAGCGAAGCTTGTTGATAAATTTCGTGAAGATGTAGCAAATGGTAAAATAAAACTGTAAATGCCTATGCCGTTATGCTATGAGCATAGTACATAGCATAACGGCTTCTCTTTCGTTGAGCTAGCAAGGAGGGTGAATATGTCTTTATCCATACAAGAGCGATTAAAAGACCTACGTGTGGAGCGTGGCTTGACGCTGGGGCAGCTTGCGGAGCAGACCGGGCTTTCCAAGTCTGCGCTGGGCAGTTACGAAACGGAAGACTTCAAGGACATCAGCCACTATGCCCTTATCCGGCTGGCGAAGTTTTACGGTGTGACCGCTGATTATCTGCTGGGGCTGTCTGAAATGAAAAATCACCCAAACGCCGATCTTGCAGACCTGCGTTTGAGTGATGAAATGATTGACCTGCTGAAAAGCGGGAGGATAGACAATACCCTGCTGTGTGAGCTGGCGGCGCACCCGGATTTCCCCCGGCTGATGGCTGACCTTGAAATCTATGTGAACGGAACGGCACTGAAACAGGCGCAGGGTGCAAACGCCATAGTGGACACGATGAGCGCAACTGTTATAAAAAAGCATAATCCTGGCATGAGTGATACGCAGTTAAGACAGCTTATCACCGCCCATATTGATGAGGACGAGTTTTGCCGCTATGTGATACAACGGGACATAAACGGGATTGCCCTTGCTCTGCGGGAAACACACAAGGACGATTTTTTCAGCGTCCCAGAGGATAACCCGCTAAAAGAAATGCTGGAAACTGCTGGTGAAATCGTCAGCCAGGACAGCGACACGGAACAAGCGTACTTGGCGTTTATCTGCAAACGGCTCAAGCTGAATTTTAGGAAGCTGTCAGTAGAAGAACGGAAGTGGCTGAAAAAGATT
>ERZ780137.930-NODE-930-length-20276-cov-2.609367_pt1 | contig 20276 bp, 19 predicted proteins | sample MGYA00511020_ERZ780137 | MGnify/ENA primary metagenome ERZ780137 (study PRJEB29588, sample SAMEA2157917) | human gut metagenome | biome: human gut; feature: human-associated habitat; material: faeces | place: Denmark | collected 2008/2010 ... | reverse complement strand
AAATTTTGCGGAATATCAGGCCGATCGTACAGGAGACAACTTATATCCACAATCATTCTCTCTCAAAAAAATTACATACCCGACAGGAGGTTCGTCGGAATTCATTTACGAACCCAACGAGTACAGATCATCGGCACTGAGTCGAGACGTAAAAGCCGGAGGACAACGCATTCGAAAAATCATACTCCGAGAATCCGAAGCAGATCCCGGACTGACTACCGAATATAAGTACGGAGCAAACGAATCAGGATTGGGTATAGCCAATCTCGACATTTCTCCTGCATTTTTCATGGGAGCAGAATCGAATACCAATACATTTTTCATTAGCAATGTAGAATTCGGGCATGTGGATACATTTACTAAAACATTTTATCGAGAACCAACTCTGCCGGAGGTCTCTCATTTTCAGGTACAATATAATTCAGTCGCAAAATACAGATACAGAGAAACCGGTGATATTTCAAACGGTAAAGTCGTTTCTCGTTACCTCGTTCCGGAACAATTTCATACGACCTATACGTTCGAGCCTTCCAATATCCGATCGAATATGTTCGGAAGTCTATTGCATTCCCAATGGGCATCCCGGACCGTAGATATGTATAGACCTGGTATGTTTCCCGTATTATACGAGCAGACTTATTACGATGCTCAGTCCAAGCCATTACGGAAGAGCCGGTATGAGTATATAATGGTCAACGATCATATTTTCGAAGGGATCAAAGCATCCCAGATCGGAAATTTTCCTGACGTTTATTTGAAAAAGAAACAACCAGATCATGACCGATATTCCGCGTACGACGCCTTCAACAGAGTGATAAGTTGTTGTTATCCGACAATCCACACGGGGACTCAGGTTCTTTCCTCCCAGCAGGACATCTCCTATTTCGGGACGGATTCAGTCGTCGTGTCCAGGACATTCGAATACGACGACCGGAACCGGCTCGTACGTGAGACGCAGACGGACAGCGACAATACCCTGATAGCGCAGGAGTACACCTATCCCGATGCAACGCTGGCCAACGGGCTGGTCCTTTCGAACATGTTGCTCAATCGGATCAGGACGCGGACCTTCAAGGGCACGGGTCAGACATCAAGCCTGGCATACCATTACTCCGGTAATACGATTTGGCCAGTATCGGTCAGCAGGTCTTTCGGAGAGGGCCCTCAGACAACTCTTTTCACTCTGGACCGTTACGACGAACGGGGTAATTTGCTGCAATCCACCGATCCGAATGGCATTTCCACGACCTATCTATGGGGATACGGGGGAACCCGTCTGGTCGCAGAAATCCGGAATGCCGCCTACCAACAGGTCGCAAACGTACTCGGACAGGCCCGGATAGATGCCATGACCGATCGTATAACACTATCCGAAAGCGACATAGCTGCCCTCGAGGGGTTGCGGTCCGCCGTGGCTCTCGGCGATACGCAGATCACTACCTATACGCATCATCCCATATTCGGCGTCACGAGTCGAACCGATCCGCGAGGTGTCAGAACCTCCTACCTTTACGACGAAACAGGGAGGATAAAGGAGATCGCTGACGACGCAGGAAACCCGGTTGTAGCCTACGACTATAAATATAGAAAGTAAAGATAATCGTGTTCCCGTCGTTTCGTCGAGACGGTTTCGATACATTCGGACCAGGTCGTTCGCTCCGGAGTGCTTCATCGACACCGGGAAATACGACGACGGAATACCACGAAAATAAAACAGAAATCATGGGAAAGATATTATCCTTTTGTCTGGTATTGCTTTGGACCATTCCGACGACCGCTGGGAATACTTGGTGTCCACTGCAAATCGAATGGTTCAACACGACCACCGTAGAGTTTTACCACGACGCATCGAAAACCTACGACATGCCCTATTCCGGAGGAAGCATTCAAGTCGTTTTCTATACCCCTTCTACTCCCACGACCGGGGATGCCCAGACGCTTCAGACCAATATCCGGAACCGGATCAGCTCCCAGGGATATTCCTCCTGGCTCTCGCTATCCGGAGTCTATCCGGGTCAGAACAAGTTCATGGCGAACTTCACACTCAAGGCAAATACATCGGGATCGACCCGGGAACTGGTCTTCTACACGGCATCGGGCAATACGGCGACCGTAATTCAACCGACCGGTGAAGTCGTGCACTCGATCAACGAAGCCGGCACATACAAGGTGCTGCCTGGCGAAACACTGACAATCACGCTTGACGGATACACTTCCGGGACGACCTATTATCTTTACAGGGACGGCATGCGGCTTTCGGTAAACGGAACCATCCTCGCCGGGAACTCGGGAGTACGATTTACCACCGATGCCGTGCCTGGAACCTACGCGATCCACACCTCGTCGGGTACGCAAATGAACGGATACGTCACGGTCAAATCCTACGATATCAATACGACGGCGGCCTTGAGTTATCACACCGACCGGATCGAACTCGACGGGAACGGCGGTATATTCCGACTGATCTGTCCGCGTATCGGCGACAGCGAGACCGTCATCGAAGAGTTGGAGGAGATCGTCCGGAAATGTACCCGGGGAGAATGTCCCGGCTGGACAGGCGACTTCCGCCTCGCTTTGGTACGATACGACGCCTCCGAAGTCGAATTCTCGCTCTCTTACGGGCCCAATACGGACAGTTCGGCACTGTCGCAGACCACAGCGTTCGCCGTACAGGTAGGCGGCATGCTGACACACATCACCTTCTCGCAGCCTGCAGGCGGCGGCGTGACCCTTTTCGATGTGGACTATGAATTGTTGCGGGACGACTACTCCCGTTTCAACATCACGCTGAGCGGTTCGCAACCCGGCACGAATTATGTCGTAAAACGCGGGGAAACGACGTGCGGCGAAGCCACGGGAACGGGCGATCCCCTGATATTCGGGAATATGACTACGCAGGGCAATTACAACGTATACGCCGTGATCGCCGGAAAGACCGTCCGGATGAACGGCACGGCAGAGGTCTTCGACACGGCATCCACCCTTTCCGACGGCAACCGGATCCGAACGAAACGATTCGTCCGGCCGAACCGCGCCGAATCCGTCGCCGACGTCACCTATTTCGACGGGTTCGGCTTTCCGATGCAGGAAGTGAGCGTCAAAGCCTCCCCCGAAGGCACGAATCTCGTGACACCCTATTACTACGACGAAATGCGGCGCGACAACGCCCGCAGCTATATGCCCTACGTCTCCCCGTCGAAGACGGGTGAAATGGTCACAACGGCTTTCGCCGAGCAACAGGCCTATTTCGACGGTCTGTACGGCTCCTTGGAGGTTCCCTATTCGGAAAACCGGTTCGAAGCCTCGCCGCTGAACCGCATCGTCCGTAGCTACTCGCCCGGAAAGATATTCCGGACACAGGAGAAATACATCGGATTCGAGTATGCCTCGAATGCTGCGGACGAGGTGAGGCGCATCGTACCGAACACGCTCCGAAACGGGCTGACGATCAACGGATGTTATGCTGCCGGTCAACTTTTCAAGGAGCGGGCAACCGACGAGGACGGTGGCATCACCGAAACGTTCCGTGACAAACAGAAACGCATGATCCTCACACGCAGCTCCGACGGAACGACCATACTCGACACCTACTATATTTACGACGATACGGGGAATCTGTGTTATGTTCTGCCACCGGCATTTTCCGTATCGCTTGGCAATACGACGGAATTAATGGACGGAGCCGACGCCGTAACGCAATTCGCCTACATATATAAGTATGACGCCCGGAACCGAATGGTCTCGAAAAAACTCCCCGGTGCAGAACCCGTTTATCTGGTCTATGATAAGGGCAACCGACTCGTATTGCTACAGGACGGAAATCTCCGCGAGCGAAACCGCTGGGTTTACAACGTCTACGACAATTTCGGCAACCGGCGTATCTCAAGCCTCGTCACCCAACAGTCCGCCTTGACCCGCGAAGCCATTCAAGACCGTTACGACGCTGCTGGATTCGACAATTCCTATCCGACGCTGGGCGGCAGTCCGGACCCGGCCATTCCCTTCTCCGACGGATCCTTTACGCTCCTCGCAATCCTTGCGGAAAGCCGCTACGGAGGCGACGGATTCACCATACCTGCCGGACTGGCCCCCGCAGCCAACCCCGGCGCACCGGTGATCCCGCAGCTGCTGGCAAAGGACGGGGAGCTGGCCGCATGGATGATCGGCGAACTGCGCAAACTGGGCTACACCGAGGTGAACCTGAACCTCGGCTGTCCAGCCGGCACGGTGACGGCCAAGGGAAAGGGAGCCGGATTTCTCGCACATCCGGACGAGCTGGACAACAAACGTTTTGAAAATCTTTTTATTATGCTGCCGACGCCTTTTCAAAAAGGTGATATTGTACAGAATGTTTCAGATGCTTCGGTCGGGATCCTGTGTGATAATAAACTGGTGCAAACACCGTCTTCGGATTATTCTGATATAGAATTTCGAGTGATTTCCCTGCTGACAGATGGCACATGGGAGCATCATCATATAAATCCGCTTTATCTGGAAAAAGCGAAGATACAGGAGATCGGCGATGTGCCGCAATATAACAGAGCAATCAAAACAATGCGTTCATTTCTGCTTAAAAGCCCGGATGGTACTGAACGAAATGTATTGCGTGCATGCAGAGAATATGCTGACCGGAACCGGGAACCGGATCTGGTGGCGAAAGCAGATCGCTTGGATGAAATTATATTTTAAATATGGAAAAGGTTGTCACGAAAAAGTGATGACCTTTTTTCGATATATGCTATAATAAATATACCAGTCAGGCAGACAGGCGTTCCTGCTGACAACCAATTATACTCTGGAGGTGACTTTTTATGCACTCAGATAAAGAATATCATTCCTATAAAATCACACAAGACGATTTACATGTGCAGGTTACAAAAGGAGAACAGAAAGTCATTGACACCATGCTGCCAGAGACGTTAAGGAACGATCCGATGAAGCAGCAGTTGTATATACAGCTGATAATAGATGATTATGATCTGAAGAAAAGGGCGGAGGAAGGAATGCAGGAAATTTTAAAAAAGGTTCCGGAAGCAGGAGGTAAAAAATGGATTATTATGAACTGATGCATAAGGACGATCTGGTCTGCATGTTTTCTCTGGAAGATGAAGTTGTTTTAAATATTGCACTGCCGGAAAGTGGTATGGAATTACTGCCACTTGGCTGTAAAGATAAACGGTCGATTTCTGAGTGGCTGAAGGCACGGGCAATTCCAGCAACCAGGATCGGCATTGATAAAATTTTGACAAATACATTTCAGGCACTGCTTGATAACTATGGTCTTTCACTGACCGATAGTTACTGGATCAAGCCGGTAGCTATTGATTTAACCTGGAAAGATGTCAACTTTTATACGAATGACTTTCAGGCGACAAAAATACTTGACGACTTGGGCAGCATTGATTGCCGGGGAAAAACAAATTTTACACCGAGCGCAACATTGAAAGGTGATTTGAAAAAGAAATGGATTCTCAGTGACGGAGAGCGTGTACTGATCAAAGGTAATTATGGTCAGACCGCATTACAGGCGGTTTCAGAAGTTATGGCAACTGCAATCTATGAGAAACAGAAAATTGCAGATTATACGTCGTATACATTTGCGGATATCCAGTCAGATGATCAGGATATTTTAGGGTGCGCCTGCCCGAATTTCACATCGGAGAATCTGGAATTTATACCGGCGATTGATATTGTGAACTCTGTCAAAAAAAGACAGGATCAGTCCTACTATCAGCTTTACATTGAACTATGTCAGGAACATGGACTGACAGATATTGAGGACTTCATGAGCGCTATGTTTTCCGTTGATTTTATCCTGGCAAATGTAGACCGGCATTTGAATAACTTTGGAATACTGCGGGATACGACAACACTTCAATGGCTCAGACCGGCACCGGTTTTTGATTCGGGTAACAGTCTCTTTTACCGGGCAGCGCCGCATGCAAGACTGCCGGTTGGAAAGGAACTTTTAAAAACAGAAGTATCCTCTTTTACAAAGACGATTGGCTCACAACTCAGGCTGGTTAAAAATGCAAGGATTGATCTAAAAAAATTACCAACGGATGAGGAATACCTTAAAATTTTAAATAAAGATGATTCCCTGCATGCATTTGATAAAGAACAGCGGATCCTTTTGTTACATGAAACAAAGCAGATCTTTGAAGATTTTTTGAATGGTGCAAAGCCATGGGCATATCAAAGCAGATAGACTTTTTTGTCGATCTGCTTTTTTTGTTCTTGAAATGCCATTATATGTCTACCCTTGCCGTTAAGATATATCTGAAAGAAATAAAAATGCAAAGGAGAGATGAAAATGTTTGAAAATGTATTGGATCTGGTGGCGGTCATATGGTTTGGAGCACTGGTGGTTTCTGGTGTCATAGATGTGCTGCTTCCTTTTTTGACCGGGCGGCAGGGGAGCCGGTATTATGACGGCCTGCCGGTAAATTTTAACAATCTGGATGAGCTGCGCACAAAACTGGGAAACTGCAGGAGAGTCAGCGGGATCAAAATAATTGATTCTAATTCTGTAGGGATAATAGGGAAAAAAGGAAAGTATGTGCTGCATCTGACAGATGGTGTGCTGAAGGCAGAACCTGCGTATGGATTTATGTACCGTAAGTATCTGAGAACCATAGAGCTAAATTATATTTTGGATCATCTGGCGAATGATGGTAAAGATTCTTTAAAAGCGCAAACGGCATACAAAAAAGCATCACGGGTATTATTGATTTTTAATATTGCAGTAATTGTCCTGGCAATCGCGACTGTTTTAGTTGTTGGAATGACGCTGAAGGATCAGCAGCCGGAAACAAACATTGGTACTGTACATAATACAATATCAGATCATGAGTCTTTCACAGATGATGTTATCAACCTGTCTTTGGATGATATTATGGATTGTATATGTGCTACGGAAGATTATGAATTTGACCCGGAGGGGACGGCGGCGGAACTGACGGACCGTTTCGGAATGGATTTCTCGTATGATTCAGCTTCCAATACTGTTATTTCATGGGATGATACGATATCCCTGGCTGAATATGATGGTACATTCAGTCTGTACATTGATGGAAAAAAGGCCGGTGATCCTTATTCTATGTTTGGAGTTGTGCTTGGGGAAACCGAATACGATGAAGTAGAATCTTTATTTTATGATGCATGTGAATCAGCGTGGCCGGGATCAGAGCCGGTGTTCAATTATCATGACGGTGGCGATTATGGATCAGATGGAAGTTTTTCTTATGAAGGATATCCGGCGAGCGTAGAATTTTACGCTGATTTTGCAGGTGTGATTAATGAAATAGTTGTAACTATTTAAATCAAAAAATATGGAGGAGATAGAAAATGATAAAATACGGATTACTGGCGTTTGTGCTTGGATTCGGGTTCAGCGGAGCATTTCGGGAACTGTTATTAAGCATGGAACTGGCTGATGATAAAAAGGATGCTGTCGGGCTTTCACAGGAGAATGCGATAAAGAAGGAGGAGGATGACCATGAAAATCAGTGATCAGATTGCGTTAATGGCAGATATTCTGCCGGCTGTAGCTCAGATTGGAGAGTTTCTGATCATGGTCGGTATCTGCTATCTGGTTGGAATCCGTGTCGGATTGTTTGTGCGGAATCTGCTGGCAGAAAAGATAAATACGGCAGGAATACCTCTTGATGGATTTTCGATAGAGGATGTCAAAGGTCTGCTGACTCAACGGGAATATGTAGTCAGTGAAACATCGGAAAACTCATTTGCAGCTTACCGCACGGTGAATGGAAAAGTTTACCCGGCGAATTATTCCATTCGGGATGACCGCCTGTATGGACAGGTAACGGATGCGTGCCCGCCATATATGTGTGAGGAACTGCTGCTTCATGTATACAATGAAGCAGTTTACCGGAAATCCCATGAGGATGACATCACGAATTTTTTTGATCTGGAAGAAAGAAACGATTATGTGATCTGCAAGAAATATAAGGTAAAAAGTACGATCTGCATTATCATTGGCGTGATCTGTATTGTCGGGGCGGTTCTCACCGGAATATGGGCGGATCAGTATTACAGCCAGTTAGATATACGCTTGAGACAGGCGTTGGAAGATACGTTCTTATAATGATCCCCCGGTTGCACAAATGTTCTCCTTGCGGTATAATTTTCCTTAGAATGATGAAAGACACTGGGAGATAGTATGGCAACCTGGAATTCAAGAGGTTTAAGAGGTTCCACCTTAGAGGAATTTATTAACCGCACCAATGAAAAATATCTGGAAAACGGACTGGCACTGATCCAGAAAGTGCCGACTCCGATCACACCGATCAATATTGACAAGCAGAGCAGACATATCACACTGGCTTATTTTGACCAGAGAAGTACGGTAGACTATATCGGAGCCGTGCAGGGCATTCCGGTCTGCTTTGACGCGAAAGAATGCAATACCGACACATTCCCGCTTCAGAACATCCATGAACATCAGGTGAAGTTCATGGAAGATTTTGAAAAGCAGGGCGGTATCGCATTTTTTCTTGTGTCTTTTACGGCAAGGGACGAATTTTATTACCTGCGGCTTGCCGAACTCTTAAAGTTCTGGAACCGCGCAAAGGAAGGCGGACGCAAGAGTTTCCGGCGCGAGGAACTGGATCCCTCCTTCTTTCTTTCGGTGGAACGGGGCGTTTTAGTGCCGTATCTGACCGGATTGCAGAGGGATTTGGATATGAGGGATTGACATTTTAGCGGTTACTGGATATAATAGGATAAGCATTTTGGCGTGGTAGCATGGTAGCACGCTAAAGTGGAAGCGAAAAAGTATAATTACAAAAGGGATTTGGAGGATTTTATGAGACAGCAGTTACTTCATACACCGGAGGGAGTCCGGGATATTTACAACGGGGAATGTGAGAAGAAAATGGTGCTGCAGGATCATCTGCGCAGTACCTTAAAGAACTACGGATATCATTTCATAGAGACCCCGACCTTTGAGTTTTTTGATATATTCGGAAAAGAGATCGGAACGATTCCGTCGAGAGAGCTTTATAAGTTCTTTGACCGGGAGGGCAATACGCTGGTGTTACGCCCGGATATGACGCCATCCATTGCGCGGTGTGCGGTAAAATACTATATGGATGAGGATCTGCCGATCCGGCTCTGCTATATGGGAAATACATTCATCAATAATAACAGCTATCAGGGGCGTTTAAAGGAAAATACCCAGCTTGGCGCGGAACTGATCGGAGCGGATTCTGTGGATGCGGACGCTGAGATCATTGCAATGGCTGTGGAGTGCCTGCTCACTTCCGGGTTAAAGGAATTTCAGCTTGGAATCGGACATGTGGGATTTTTACAGGGTCTCATGGATGCCGCAGGGCTTGATGAGGAACGTGAGGAAGAGTTAAAGGATCTGATCTCGAACAAAAATTTCTTTGGCGTGGAGGAGTTTGTCGCAAACCTTTCACTGGCACCGGAATTAAAACAGATGTTTGGAAAGATCGGAACGTTTTACAATTCTGCGGAGGATCTGGCAGAAGTAAAGCAGCTGGCGGCAGGATATGACAAGATCTTACATGCGCTGGAACGTCTTGAGAAACTGGATGAAGTCTTAAAACTTTACGGTGTGGATAAATACGTTTCCTATGAACTCAGCGTGATCAGCAAGTATCATTACTACACCGGCATTATCTTCGCAGGCTATACGTTTGGAAGCGGAGAACCGATCGTAAAGGGCGGACGTTATGACGCGCTTTTAACACACTTCGGCAAGGAGTCACCGGCGATCGGATTCGCGGTCGTGATCGACCAGCTTTTAGCTGCTTTGTCCAGACAGAAGATCGAGGTTGAGACTAAAAACGAGACACAGCTTCTGGTTTATGATGAAGCGCATAAGAAAGAGTCGATCGAACAGGCGGGCGCGCTGCGGAAAAAGGGAAAGGCCGTAGAACTGATCCCTTATGATACCGCGCACGCGAAGGCAGATTATGAGGCTTATGCAAAGAGAACCGGAATTACGCATATTACATATAAGATTGGGGAATAAAAGATGGAAGACATGAGATACTTAACGTTCGCTTTAGGTAAGGGACGTCTTGCAAATAAAACACTGGAGACGTTTGAAAAGATCGGGATCACCTGTGAGGAAATGAAAGACAAAAATACCCGCAAGCTGATCTTCGTAAATGAGGAGTACAAACTGCGTTTCTTCCTGGCAAAGGGACCGGATGTGCCGACTTATGTGGAGTACGGCGCGGCTGATATCGGTATTGTCGGAAAGGATACGATCTTAGAAGAAGCCAGAAACATTTATGAAGTGCTTGATCTTGGATTCGGAAAATGCCGTATGTGCATCTGCGGCCCGGCGGAAGCAAAGGAACTGCTGCAGCATCATGAGCAGATCCGTGTCGCGACAAAATACCCGCGGATCGCAAAAGATTATTTCTATAACAAAAAACATCAGACGGTTGAGATCATCAAGTTAAACGGTTCGATCGAACTTGCGCCGATCGTAGGACTTTCCGAGGTTATCTGCGATATTGTGGAGACCGGTTCTACGTTAAGGGAAAACGGACTTGTAGTCTTAGAGGAGGTCTGCCCGCTGTCTGCCCGTATGGTGGTAAACCAGGTCAGCATGAAGATGGAGAACGAACGTATTACAAAACTGATCACCGACTTAAAGCAGGTATTAAGGGAGAATTAAAGGAAAGGAAGTTTGATCTGATATGAGAATTGTAAACTTAACCAAAGAAGCTACAGAAAACATTCTGGAAAATTTATTAAAACGCAGTCCGAACAACTATGGAGACTTTGAAGGCAGCGTGGCTGAAATTGTTGCAAATGTTCGAAAAAACAAGGATGAAGCTATTTTTGAATATTCAAAGAAATTTGACGGGGCTGACATCAATGCAGACAATATTTTAGTCACGGAGGAAGAGATCAAAGAAGCCTATGAGAAAGTGGATGAAACCCTTCTTAATGTAATGCGTAAGGCACTCGTCAATATCCGTTCCTACCATGAAAAGCAAAAGCAGAACAGCTGGATCGCAACCGAGGATAACGGAGCGATCTTAGGTCAGAAGGTGACACCGCTTCAACGTGTCGGCGTTTATGTTCCGGGTGGGAAAGCGGTTTATCCTTCTTCGGTACTCATGAACATTGTTCCGGCCAAAGTCGCGGGCGTGGATGAGATCATCATGACAACACCGCCGGGACGTGACGGAAAGGTAAATCCTTCCACACTGGTTGCGGCAAAAGAAGCAGGCGCAGATAAGATCTACAAGGTCGGCGGCGCACAGGCGATCGCAGCGCTCGCATTTGGAACCGAAAGCATTCCGAAAGTAGACAAGATCGTAGGACCTGGAAATATTTATGTTGCACTGGCTAAAAAAGCAGTGTTCGGTTATGTCAGCATTGATTCGATCGCAGGTCCGAGCGAGATCCTTGTTCTGGCAGATGAGACTGCGAATGCGCGTTATGTTGCGGCAGATCTGCTTTCCCAGGCGGAACATGACGAGATGGCTTCCGCGATCCTTGTGACCACGAGCCAGAAACTGGCAGAGGAAGTATCAAAGGAAGTGGACGGCTTTGTAGCAGAGCTTTCCAGAAAAGAGATCATCCAGAAATCCCTCGATCAGTTTGGATATATTCTTGTTGCCGATGATATGGAGACCGCGGTCGCGACAGCGAATGAGATCGCACCGGAACACCTTGAGATCATCACGGTAAATCCGTTTGAGACAATGACAAAGATCCGTAACGCCGGAGCGATCTTCCTTGGCGAATACAGCAGTGAACCGCTCGGCGATTATTTCGCGGGACCAAACCATGTACTTCCGACCAACGGAACCGCAAAATTCTTCTCACCGCTTGGCGTGGATGCCTTTGTAAAGAAATCCAGTATCATTTCTTACTCCAGAGAGGCATTGCAGCCGATCTACCGTGACATCGTACAGTTTGCGGAGTGTGAGCAGCTTACCGCGCATGCAAATTCGATCCGTGTGAGATTTGAAGACAAAAAGAATTAAGGAGAGCGACCATGGAACGTATCGCAGACTGTAAAAGAACAACAAAAGAGACAGATATCGCACTGACACTTAACTTAGACGGCAGCGGAAAAGCAGATATTGACACCGGGATCGGTTTCTTCGATCATATGCTGGACGGCTTTTCCCGTCATGGCATGTTCGACCTTAACGTGAGGGTAAAGGGAGATCTGATCGTGGATTGTCATCATACGATCGAGGACACCGGCATTGTCCTTGGAACAGCGATCAAGGAAGCTGTGGGAGATAAGAAGGGCATGAAGCGCTTCGGAAGCTGTATTCTGCCCATGGACGAGACATTGGTGCTCTGTGCCGTTGATCTTTCCGGCAGGCCATATCTTTCCTTTGACGGAGAGTTTACGACAGATCGTGTGGGATATATGGATACAGAAATGGTAAAGGAATTTTTCTATGCCATTTCGTATACCGCCGGCATGAACCTCCATATCAAAGTGCTTTCCGGTGGAAATAACCATCACATGATCGAGGCAATGTTTAAGGCATTTGCAAGGGCGTTGGATGAGGCAACCGGTTTTGATCCGAGGATCACGGATATTTTATCGACGAAAGGCAGTTTATAGTAAGGTAGTATTTTATGGAAAAAAAGACCATTGTATCAACATTATATTTAAAGGACGGAGCTGCGGTAAACGGATTCCGGGATTTTACGACTGCCGGGAATCTGTACTCCAAAGTACGTCTGTATAACGACAGCGGGATTGACAAGATCATCATCTATGATCTTTCAGAAGATGACAAAGAGCATGAAAAGAATATCCAGACAATAAAAAAGCTGGCGCAGAATATCGAGATCCCGATCTGCGCGGGCGGAAACATCAACCGGCTTGAAGATATTAAGAAAATACTTTATGCCGGATGTAAACAGGTCGTGTTAAACGCTTCCAAGCCGGAAACGGCACAGCTCGCGGATGAGGGAAGCAAGCGGTTCGGAAAGGAAAAAATGCTTTTATCCATTGAGAATGTGGATTACATTTTTAAGCATTCCGCGGAAATGACGGAAATGTTCCATGAACTGGTTGTCGTGGATCCGGCGATCGTAGAAGCAGTTGAGAGCATGACCCCGATCCCTTATATTGTGCAGACGGACAGCTATGAGGCAGATGAGATCATAGAAACGCTGCGGAAAGTCAATGTGCGCGGGATTATGGGCGATTTCATCGGACACCCGGAGATCGACGTGATGGAGTTAAAGGCAGACTGCAGAGCTGCCGGGATCAAGATGGATAATTTTGAGCCTTCGGTTCAGTGGTCGGACTTAAAGTTAAATTCAGACGGCATGGTTCCGGTCATTGTGCAGGATTATAAGACAAACGATGTTTTGATGCTTGCCTACATGAACGAGGAGGCATTTAACACCACGATCAATATCGGAAAGATGACCTATTACAGCAGGAGCAGACAGGAACTCTGGATCAAGGGCATGACATCCGGTCACATTCAGTATGTGAAATCTTTAACGGCGGACTGTGATTATGACACCCTGCTCGCGAGAGTTTCACAGATCGGTGCCGCGTGCCATACCGGAAACCGTACCTGCTTTTTCAATGAGATCATCAAAAAAGAGTATGTGGAGAAAAATCCGCTCAAGGTGTTTGAGACGGTCTACAATGTGATTGCTGACCGGAAGGAACATCCGAGAGAGGGATCCTACACCAATTATCTGTTTGACAAGGGGATCGACAAGATCTTAAAGAAATGCGGAGAGGAATGCACGGAGATCGTGATCGCCGCAAAAAATCCGGATCCGGAAGAAATTAAATACGAAATTTCGGATTTCCTTTATCATGTCATGGTTCTGATGGTAGAAAAGGGCGTTACATGGGAGGAGATCACTGCGGAATTATCACAGCGATAAAGCGATTACAGAAGAAACTGCACACCAGCGATCAAAAGCGGTGTGCAGTTTTTCTTGACATCCTTGTGTCCGAACGTTATAATTTTAGATAGTTCACAAGTGAACCAAACGACGGAGACTACGGAAATGTATAAAGAATACGAAGTGCTTACGTTAGGAGCGGAATTGAAAAAGCTCCTGGAGAAAAAATCAGAACCGCTGATGCAAAAATACGGTCTGCGCAAGATCGAGCTGGATATCCTGGCATATCTGGCGAGCGGGCATTATGGTGATACCGCCAAAGACATCATGGGACAGAAACACATTTCAAAAGCACATGTGTCAAAATCCATTGATAACTTAAAGGCGCTTGGGTTTATCCGGCTGCATGAGGATCGGGAAGACCACCGTTTCAACCATATTTTCCTGATGGAGAAATCAGACGCGGTCATCAAAGATTTTTTGAAAGTACATGAAGAATGCTGGCATGTCCTGTTACACGGGATCAGCGAGGAAGAGAGGATCTTTTTGGACCAGATCTGCGGCAGGATGCAGCAGAATATTACGGAGGAATTGAGGAAATTGTAACTATGAGGTAATCGACTAGAAAGGATTGGGTGACAAATGGGAAATCGTGACAATGCTATTGACTATGCGAAAAAATTAGAAGACCTGTGTATGCGAAATGACGCAGTTTCAAAGGAACTGTATCAGCAGTATGGCGTAAAGCGCGGTCTGCGTGATGAGAACGGAAAGGGTGTTCTGACCGGACTTACCAATATTTCGGAGATCACGGCTTTTAAAAATGTGGATGGAAAACAGGTTCCGTGCGACGGTCAGCTTCTGTATCGTGGCTATGATGTAAAAGATCTGGTAAAGGGAAGCAAAAACCGGCGCTTTATCTTCGAGGAAGGTGCTTACCTTCTGCTTTTCGGAGAACTGCCGTCAACCAGACAGCTCAATGAATTTCGCAAGATCATTGCGGATTGTATGGAAATGCCGACGAACTTTACGAGAGACGTTATCATGAAGGCGCCAAGCCATGATATCATGAACTCGATGACACGAAGCGTACTGACGCTTGCTTCCTATGATGACCATACGGCAGATCTCTCGATCAGCAATGTCTTACGGCAGAGCATCCAGCTGATCAGTCTGTTTCCGATGATGGCGGTATATGCTTATCACGCGTATAACCATTATGAGAATAACGACAGTATGTATATCCACCGTCCGGATCCGAATCTGTCGATCGCGGAAAATTTCCTGCGCATGCTGCGCCCGGATATGCAGTTCTCACATCTTGAGGCAAATGTACTGGATGTTGCGCTGCTGCTTCATATGGAGCATGGCGGCGGTAACAACTCCACCTTCACCACGCGTGTGGTAACGTCATCCGGTTCCGATACCTATTCCGCGATCGCGGCAGCGCTTTCTTCCTTGAAAGGAAAGAAACACGGTGGCGCAAACATCATGGTTATGAAAATGATGGAGGATATCCGCGCACATGTACCGAACGCGGAAAACGAGTCGCAGCTGAGAGCGTATCTGGATAAGATCTTAAATAAACAGGCATTTGATCACAAGGGACTTGTCTATGGTATGGGGCATGCGGTATATTCGCTGTCCGATCCGCGAGAAGTGATCTTTAAGGACTTTGTTGAGCGGCTTGCGAAAAACAAAGACAGGGAAGAGGATATGGCGCTTTATAACAATGTAGAAAAGATCGCCACGGAACTGATCGCCAAAGAACGCAAGATTTATAAAGGAGTAAGCCCAAACGTCGATTTTTACAGTGGATTTGTTTATGACATGCTTGGCATACCGGTTGAGCTGTATACGCCGCTGTTTGCGATCGCAAGAATTGTCGGCTGGAGCGCGCACCGGATCGAGGAACTGATCTCCGCAGATCGTATTATCCGTCCGGCATATCGAAGCCTCGTTGATAAAAAAGAATATATCGAGCGTGACGCAAGATAGAACGATGTCACAAAAAATAGAAGCTTTTATTTGCTTCTATTTTTTGTTATGGAAGAGGGAGGCGTCTCATATTCTGATATAAAGCAGGAAAAAATGTGAAGTTGACATAAAAATATTATGTAAACTTTTTTGGACAATGGAGGCAGTATGACAGGAGAAGACATCAAAAACCGAAAAAGATATATTGAGGAAATACGCAATTCTTTTCCGGAGTGTGGGATTGAAACGCCGGAACCGCCAAAAGCTGTCGCGTCCCCGGGAATCCGTCTGCGGCTCTTTTTTGCCGTTTCGCTCTTTGCGTTATTTTTTGCGGCACAAAAGAGTGATCTGCATATTTTCGGGCTTTCCACGGATGAGATCATTGAAAAGATAGAAGAAAACTATGATTATACAAATCTTGAAAAATATGTTATGATGATATTCGATTCCATCAATTTGTGAGGTAGAGAATGAATACAAAATTAGCATTATCGGATGAAATCTTATTGACGGTGGACAAACCCGCCCGTTATATAGGAAATGAATTAAATATGGTAAAAAAAGATCCAACGCAGGTGGACATACGTTTCGCGATGTGTTTTCCGGATGTATATGAGATCGGAATGTCACATCTGGGCATGCAGATCCTGTATGATATGTTCAATCAGAGAGAAGATGTTTACTGTGAACGCGTGTTTTCACCGTGGCCGGATCTGCATAAGATCATGAAAGAGCAGCAGATCCCGCTTTTCGCGCTGGAAACCCAGGATGCAGTGAAAGACTTTGACTTCCTTGGAATTACGATCCAGTATGAGATGTGTTATACCAATATTTTACAGATCCTTGATCTGGCGCAGATTCCGTTTTACGCGAAAAACAGGGACTGGGATGTCCCGGTCGTGATCGGTGGCGGACCATGTACTTACAACCCGGAGCCGTTAGCGGATTTCTTTGATCTTTTTTATATTGGAGAGGGCGAGATCCGGTACGATCAGCTGTTTGCGCTTTACAAAGTCTGTCGAAAGAACGGTTCCTCGAGAGCTGAGTTTTTACATGAAGCCGCGAAAATTCCAGGTATGTATGTTCCGTCCCTCTATGAAGTGAGTTATAAGGAAGACGGCACGATAGAGGAAATGAAACCGGTATTTGAGGATGTACCGGCAAAGGTGGAAAAACAGGTCGTCATGGATCTGACTGATGCGCCTTACCCGGAAAAGCCGATCGTACCTTTTATCAAGGTGACGCAGGATCGTGTGGTTTTAGAGATCCAGCGCGGCTGTATCCGCGGGTGCCGTTTCTGTCAAGCGGGGATGATCTACCGGCCAAACCGCGAGAAAGATATTTCGGTCTTAAAAAAGCACGCTTACGAAATGTTAAAAAATACCGGACACGAGGAGATATCGCTCAGCTCGCTGAGCTCCAGTGATTACTCACAGTTAGAAGAACTGGTGAATTTCCTGATTGATAACTTCAAAGAAAAGGGAGTTAACATTTCGCTTCCATCCCTGCGTATCGATGCGTTTTCGCTGGATGTCATGGGAAAAGTACAGGATATCCGAAAAAGCAGCCTGACCTTTGCGCCGGAAGCCGGCTCACAGCGCCTTAGAAACGTGATCAACAAGGGACTGACGGAGGATGTCATTTTGCATGGCGCGGGAATGGCATTTGAAGGCGGATGGCAGAAGGTGAAATTGTATTTCATGCTTGGACTGCCGACGGAGACTCCTGAGGATATGCGTGCGATCGCGGAACTTGCCAATAAGATCGCGGTTCGTTATTATGAGATCCCGAAGGATCAGCGAAATGGAAAATGTCAGATCACGATCAGTACTTCCTTCTTTGTTCCAAAGCCGTTCACCCCGTTCCAGTGGGCGAGAATGTACGATAAGGATAATTACCTTGGCAGGGCAAAGATCGTAAATGACGCGGTAAAAGAGCAGCTGAACCGTAAGAGTATCAAATATAACTGGCATGAGGCGGATGTCACGGTTCTTGAGGGAATCTTTGCAAGAGGCGACCGAAAAGTCGGACAGGCAATCTTAAAAGCCTATGAAAACGGATGTATCTTTGACGCATGGTCCGAATTTTTTGACAACAACAGATGGATCGAAACGTTTAAAGAGATCGGAATGGATCCTGATTTTTACACAATGCGGGAACGCTCGTTGGATGAAGTGTTCCCATGGGATTTCATCGATGCCGGTGTTACAAAAGAATTTATGATCCGCCAGTGGAAGACCGCAATGGAGGAGAAAGTCACGCCAAACTGCCGGATGCAGTGTTCCGGCTGCGGCGCTATGAATTATAAAGGAGGTGTCTGCTTTGAAGGTAAGAATTAAATTTGCAAAATCCAGTGTCATGAAATTTATCGGACATCTGGATATGATGCGTTATTTCCAGAAGGCAATGCGCAGGGCAGACATCGATATCAAATATTCCGAAGGCTTTTCGCCGCATCAGATCATGTCTTTTGCAGCACCGCTCGGTGTCGGTATTACCAGTGACGGTGAATATCTCGATATCGAGGTGAATTCAACGGAAACCACGGAACAGTCGATCGTAAACCTGAATAGCGCGATGGTTGACGGCGTCAAAATCTTAGAATATAAAAAGCTTCCGGATCCTGCGAAGAACGCCATGTCCATTGTCGCGGCGGCAGATTATAAGATTTATATCAAGGACGGCTACGAGAATCCCTGTTCTGTCGAAGAATGGCGCAGCCGGTTAAATACATTTTTTTATGACAGAGCAGAAGTGTTGATCACGAAAAAAACGAAAAAAAGTGAAAAAGTCATGGATCTAAAGCAGCTGGTTTACGATTTTAAGATTTTGGAAGAACAGGGGAAACCTGTTTTTTATCTTAAAGTCTGTACCGGCAGTACGAATAATTTGAAGCCGGAACTCGTTTTACAGGCGTTCTATGAATTCCTTTCCTTAGAATATCAAGAGTTTGCGTTCCAGATCCATCGTCTGGATGTGTATGCGCAGGATGAAAAACAGGGATTCCTGCCGCTTGGCGCGCTGGGAGAAGATATTACGGCTTCCGACATTTAAAACCTGTGATGCGTGATGAAAGGGGGAGAAACAGATGAAAAAAAAACTGGTGCTCACCAGACAGACGCTTTCACCGGAACTGCTTGCGCTTGCAGGCGTACCGGCACAGTTGCGGAACGAGGATAAAAGCGTTTCTTACTGGATCACTGCGACCTATGAAGATGATGTGCTGCGGGGGCTGTCCTGCATTCCGGCAGACCAGATGTCCATTCTCGGCAACATTTATATAGGAAGAGTTTCCAACGTGGTAAAAAATCTAAATGCCGCGTTCATCCAGATCACCGCGGATGGCGGGCAGGGCTATTATCCGATGGAGAAGCAAAAAAATCCGATATTTACAAAAAAAATCGGGAAGAAACCGCTCTGCATCGGGGATGAACTCTTAGTCCAGGTGGAAAAAGAAGCCATGAAGACGAAAGATCCGGTTCTGTCCACCAATCTGAATTTTACCGGAAATTATCTGGTGCTGACTACGGAAAATACAAAACTCGGGATCTCATCCAAATTAGAGCACGATGCCCGGTTGCATTTCCGTGAATTGCTGGAAGCGCGTAAAAAGGATGAATATGGCTTAATTGTTCGAACAAACGCGAAAAATGCAGCTGACAATGAAATATTGCAGGAACTGGAAGAATTGGAGCAGGAATTTATGCATATAAAGGAGACTGCGGTGCATAAGACCTGTTTCAGTCTGATCCATCAGCCGGAGCATGGGTTTCGAAAGACCCTGCAGGATGCCGATCTCGCCTCCCTCACAGAGATCGTAACGGATGACCGGGAAGCGTATCTTTCAATCACTTCCTATTATGAGAAGAATCCGAATTTTGCCGGGCAGGTAAGAATGTATGAGGATCCCATGCTGCCGCTTTTTAAGCTCTATTCACTGGAACGGGAACTCCGTGACGCCTTAAGAGAGCGGGTATGGCTGAAGTCCGGTGCCTATCTTGTGATCCAGCCAACCGAGGCTCTGACCGTCATTGATGTCAACAGCGGAAAGAATATCGCCAAAAAATCTGCTGCCGAGAATTTTAAAAAGATCAACCTTGAGGCGGCAGGAGAGATTGCAAGACAGCTCAGGCTGCGCAACATATCCGGTATCTGTATTGTGGATTTCATCAATATGGACAGTGAGGAAGCAAAAGCAGAACTGATGCATGCATTCCGCACGGAGTTAAAAAAAGATCCGGTGCCGGTTCAGCTTATCGATATTACAAAACTCGGGCTTGTGGAGCTAACCCGAAAGAAAGTACAAAAAACATTGCGCGAACAAATTAATTTTCAAAAAAGTGTTGACGAATAGGGGCTTGTATGCTATTCTCTAATAGTATGCCGCACAGTGAGGTTATAAGTCTGTAGAAATACAGCACCGCAACTGGCGAGTAATGATA